>ERZ834859.449-NODE-449-length-57132-cov-8.060164_pt1 | contig 57132 bp, 58 predicted proteins | sample MGYA00519947_ERZ834859 | MGnify/ENA primary metagenome ERZ834859 (study PRJEB31850, sample SAMEA3708763) | human gut metagenome | biome: human gut; feature: human-associated habitat; material: faeces | place: China | collected 2014 ...
ATTTTCCTACATAGAGGCCTTTTTGTGCTGTCCGCACAATCTGGAGCAGTTCAAAGAGCTGAGGGCTTTTCTTTTTTTGCTCCAAAAGGGTTTACAGAGATTTTACATGGCCTTTATGGTTTTTTGATGGAAACATGCTTTAATGGCATTGTTGGGAAACAAAAAGAGGAGGTTATGTAACAATGAAAAAAAGAGTATTTACAGCGGCTTTGCTGACAGCGATGGTTTTGCAGAGCATCCCTGCCTTTGCTGCAGAATATGAAGCAACGGCTTATGATGTATCTATTGCGGACGAATTGAAAGTACCCTTTGCCGATTCCAAAGAGGGGTATTTTGAAGGAGGTCTGGTGACTGGTTTCGGTTCCGCAGTGACATTCAAAGGCTATAACGAAGCGGGTGAAATGCAGTTTTATGCAGTGACGGACAGAGGTCCCAATGCGGACGCACCTAAGTATGAAAAAGACGGAACACAGACAGAAGCAAAGATTTTCCCTTGTCCGGAATTCACCCCCAGCATTGGAATTGTGACCATCAAAGATAACGGTGCCGTTGTAGATGAAGCTATTACGCTGAAAGATACAGAAGGAAACGAGATTTCCGGTCTGCCTCTGGAACCTGGTCAGGTTGGGGCAACAGGAGAAAGAGCATTGGATATGCAGCTTAATGATATCGGTTATGACAATGAAGGTCTGGACACAGAAGGTATTGCCGTAGATGAGGACGGAAATTTCTGGCTGTGTGACGAATATGGTCCTTTCATTGTAAAGACAGATGCCAATGGTAAGATTCTGGAAAAATATGCTCCCGGTGAAGGTCTGCCGGAAATTTTGCAGTATCGCATTCCAAACAGAGGTTTTGAAGGTCTGACCATCACACCCAATGGCACAGTTATGGCTTCTGTGCAGAGTGTACTGGATGTAAACGGTGAAACAGACGATACCGCTTGCTTTACCAGAATTGTGGCACTTGACCCTGAAACAGGTGATACAAAAATGTATGCATATCCTGTAGACCTGAGCCAGTACAGCGCACCTTCCAACTGCAAGATTGGGGATATTTACGCAGTGGATGATGACACACTGCTGGTTATCGAACAGGGCAAACTGGCAGACAAGACCATGTCCAATAAAATTTATCAGGTGGATTTGTCCAAAGATACAGACATTTCTGACATGACTGTAGACGGTAAGGCATTGGAATATGCTTCTGCAGAAGAATTGCAGGATGATGTTGTGTTCGCGGAAAAAGAACTGCTGCTGGATTTGCGTGATTATGGTTGGACAGCGGAAAAAGCGGAAGGTCTGTGCATGGTAGATGAAAATACCATTGCAGTCATCAATGACAATGACTTTGGCATTGTTACTGTAACAGAAGATGCCGCAAACGAAGACGCTGACATTACTGACTATGTATACGACGCAGCAACAGGCACATTTACAAAAGACGGCACAGCAGCAGAAGTGAAGGTTTCCATTGGGGAAAACACAGAACCTGCACAGATTTGGACATTCCAGAAAACAGAAGAACCTGCAGCAGAAACTTCCTATATCAGCATCCGCAACGGTGTATTGCAGGCACAGGAAAGCGGCAAAACATACGGTGTGGATTTTGACAGCGAAAAACAGCAGGTTGTATTGACAACGGGTGGTACATATACAGCAACAGGCAAAGAAGATACCCAGAAAACTTTGACAGAAGTAGGAGAAGCATCTGCTTGGAAAATTGTGCTGGATGGCACAGCGCTGGATATTCCCGTATATCACATCAACGGTTATAACTATGTAGACCAGCAGGCGTTGGAAGCAGCGCTGGCATAAAAAGGCTCATACGCAATCAATATACCTATAAAAGAAAAAGGCTTTGCTCTAAGTGGCAGGGCTTTTTTCTTGTGGAAAAATAGAATCCTATGGTACAATGGCAAAAAAGATTGGGGGATAAGAGATGAAAAAAACACCTTGGATGTTGGGATACTGGACATTGCTGCGGATGTCTATCAGAATGAAAAAGAAATTGCCAGTATATATGCCCACAAGAGAATTTATTGACGGGTGCTGGAGATTGGCATTTTTGGATGATATGGTTTGCCGTCATGAGTTGGATGGTGTAGTGATGAAAGGGGAGCCTGTTGTTTTTCCGCCGAAAAAGGAATCTATTCCTTATCGGTATAAGCTTTTTCTGGAAATGTACGGGGAAGATACGTCAGAGGTATGGAAAAAAGCATACAGTAAAACATGGAAGCGGGCAAAGGCATTGAGGGTAAAATGACAATGTGATATACTAAAGACATGTATTTAGACAAAAACAAAGAGGAGGTTTTCAAATGAAGATCGGTATTTTGGGCCCTGGGAATATTGCGGAAAAAATGGCATACACCATCAATCATATGAAGGATGCCCAGTGTTATGCCGTTGCGTCCAGAGATTTGGGGCGTGCAAAGGCATTTGCAGAAAAATTTGACATTCCTAAGGCGTATGGCTCTTATGAAGAATTGGCAAAAGACCCGGATGTGGAATTGATTTATATTGCGGTACCCCATTCCCATCACTATATGTATATGAAAATGTGTTTGGAACATGGAAAACCTGTGTTGTGCGAAAAAGCTTTTACAGCAAACGCTGCCCAGGCAAAAGAAATTCTGGAACTGTCCAAAGAAAAAGGCGTATTTGTGGGAGAAGCCATTTGGACAAGATACATGCCCTCCAGAAAAATTATTGATGATGCCATTGCAGCAGGTAAAATTGGGGAAGTCAATTTTGTAACAGCAAATCTGGGATATAATATCCAGCATGTACGCCGTTTGACAGACCCGGAACTGGCAGGGGGCGCTTTGCTGGATGTAGGAATTTATCCTTTGTCTTTCATTGCCATGATTCTGGGGGATGAAGTGGCCAGCGTCACTTCTTCATGTGTGAAAACAGAAACTGGGGTGGATGCCCAGAACGCCATTGTGCTTACATACAAAAACGGCAAAATGGCCATTGCTCACAGCGGTATGCTGGGGCCCACAGAACAGTTTGGTATTGTGTACGGTTCCAAAGGATATCTGGTTGCGGAAAACATCAACAATGTAGACCGTGTCTGCATTTATGACAATGAACGGAAATTGGTAGAAGCCATTGATATGCCGGAACAGATCACCGGTTTTGAAGATGAGGTGCGTGCATCTATGGCAGCCATTCGGGAAGGCGAAATCGAATGTGAACAGATGCCTCACAGTGAAATCCTGCGGATGATGGAACAAATGGACAGCCTGCGGGAAGCATGGGGAATTCGTTATCCTTTTGAATAAGAAAGCGGAACATGGAAAAGATAGACTGTATGGATGCATGCAGTCTATTTTTTTGAGGAAAAAATTACGAAATTATAAGAAAACTTTTCTTTTCGATACTTTTCTTTGTTTTAGATTTATAGTATAATTTTGTAGAAAATTTGTATACGAGGGATTGAGAATAAGGGAGAATATATGGCGACATTAAAAGATATTGCGGCTTTGGCCGGCGTCTCGCCTTCTACTGTTTCCCGTGTTTTGCAGGAAGATGCCACGTTGTCGGTGACGGAGCAAACAAGGGAAAGAATCCGGCAGGCGGCACAGGAACTTGGCTATGTGAAGCCGCAGAGAAAAAATATACAGAAAAATGTATCTGATGAAAGCAGAAAATATTGCGTGGGCATTGCCCAGATGACGTTGCAGGAAACGTCTGAAGAATGGTATTACATGGTTTTGAAAAATGCTGTGGAGCAGGCTTGTTTTGCCAGAAATCTGGAAACGGTACCGCTGTTTTTCGCAGAGGGGCAGTCTGCAAAGGAAATCGGCAGAGAACTGCATGGCATCATTGCCATTGGCGTATTTCCCGATCATGTGATTCAGGAACTGCGGACATATACGGAAAATATCGTGTTTTTGGGAGATGGCCCGGACGACAGCAAGTATTACAGCGTTGTGCCTCACCATACGTTAGCGGTTGAATTGGCGCTGACTCATTTGTTTGCCAAGGGACACCGAAAAATTGCTTTTATTGGCAGCAAAAATAAAAAGGAAGCGGCGTTGTTTGAAATGCAGATTTTTGCCTTTTTGCATGCCATGTCCTGCAAAGGAGAAGTGGGCAGCATTGTGGAATACGGCGGTGCGCCGGAGGAAGTGAGAGCTTCTTTGAAGGATATGTATGACCGTATCCAACCTACGGCATTGCTGTTGGGTGCAGGAGTGTCTGCCGGTGCTGTTGTATATACACTGCGGGAAATGGGCATTTCCATACCAGAGGATATGAGTGTTGTGGCTTGCAGCATCACCAGACAGCAGGATTGTTATGGCATTCCCCTAACGGCAGTACAGATTATGCGTCAGGAAATGGCGGAAGCGGCATTGTTTTGGCTGGAGCAAATGTGGGCTGGAGACAAATATCCCAAAAAAGCGCTGGTACCAAGCCAATTGGAAGAACGCAGCAGTGTGTGCCCGTTGCTTCCCTAAAATAGAATTCTATTGAGAAGTATTTTTGAAAGCAGTTATTCTTAAGAAAACACACAGGATAAAATCTTAGTAAAGATCAGAAAGCTGGAATCTTTTGTATTGTAAGGATTTCAGCTTTTTTGTTTTCTTCTGAAATTGCCCAAAAAGAAATACTTCTTTTTTTGTTGGAAAAACAACAGAAAATAGGATGGCTTTATCATAAAATATAGCCATAGAAAAACGATAGGAATTGAAAAGGAGGCGGAAGCCATGGGATATATCAAAAACATTCCACATGAAAGTATACTGCGTTTGGCGGAACAGGTCAGCATCCAGCCAGGGCAGGTTGTCAGCAAAACGCTGGCACAGAATAAAGCTGTTAGTCTGACCATATTTGCTTTTGATAAAGACGAAGAAATCAGTACCCATGCGTCCCATGGTGATGCCATGGTGACGGTACTGGAAGGAACCGGAAAATTTACGGTAGACGGCAAAGAATATATTTTGGAAGCAGGGGAAACGCTAGTGATGCCAGCAGGCAAACCCCATGCCGTTTATGGTCAGGAAGCATTCAAAATGTTGTTAACAGTTATTTTTCCTTTGGAAGGATAAAGATAAAGAATAAAAAGGAGAGAAGAATGATGAATATGTTTTGTTTTCAGTGTCAGGAAACAGCAGGCTGCAAAGGCTGCACCCGTGTGGGGGTATGCGGGAAAAGCGCGCAGACAGCAGGCTTGCAGGATTTATTGATTTATGTAACAAAGGGGCTTTCCGATGTGGCGACAAAGCTGCGGAAAGCAGGTAAAACGGTTGGAACAGATGTAAACCATCTGGTGACAGAAAATCTGTTTATTACCATTACAAACGCAAACTTTGATGATGAAAAAATCACAACACGTATTGTAGACACATTGGCTTGTAAAGAAGCACTGCTGGCAGAACTGGGAAGTGATGCAGGTCTGACAGAAGCAGCAAAGTGGAATGGGGGAACAGAAACTTTTGCGGAAAAAGCGGCACAGGTAGGTGTCCTTTCTACGGAAAATGAAGATATTCGCAGTCTGCGCGAAATGATCGTATATGGTTTGAAAGGCATGGCTGCTTATAGCAAACATGCCAACGCCCTGGGCAAGGAGAGCGAAGCCATTGATGCCTTTTTGCAGGAAACACTGGCAAAAACACTGGATGACAGTCTGGATGTGGAAGCGCTGGTGGCACTGACCATGGAAACAGGCAAATATGGTGTAGACGCTATGGCAATGCTGGATGAAGCAAATACAACTGCTTACGGCAATCCACAGATCACAAAAGTTGCTCTGGGTGTACGGAAAAATCCCGGTATTCTGGTTTCCGGTCATGATCTGAGAGATTTGGAAATGCTGCTGAAACAGACAGAAGGTACAGGTGTAGACGTGTATACACACTCTGAAATGCTTCCTGCGCACTACTATCCCGCATTCCAGAAATACAGCCACTTTGCGGGTAACTATGGTAACGCGTGGTGGAAACAAAAAGAAGAATTTGAAGCATTCAACGGCCCTGTGCTGTTGACAACAAACTGTCTGGTACCTCCCCTGGAAAGCTACAAAGACCGTGTGTATACCACTGGCGCTGTTGGTTTCCCCGGATGTAAACATATTCCCGGCGGTGTAGGGGAAGAAAAAGATTTCTCCGCATTGATCGCTCATGCGAAACAGTGCCCTGCGCCCACAGAATTGGAAACAGGTGAAATCGTTGGCGGTTTTGCTCACCATCAGGTATTGGCTCTGGCAGATCAGATTGTAGAAGCAGTAAAGAGTGGTGCCATCAAGAAATTTGTGGTTATGGCTGGTTGTGATGGCCGCAGTCCCAAACGGAATTACTATACAGATTTCGCAAAAGCCCTGCCCAAAGATACTGTGATCCTCACAGCAGGCTGTGCGAAATACAAATACAATAAACTGGATTTGGGCGACATCAATGGTATCCCTCGTGTGCTGGATGCTGGTCAGTGCAATGACAGCTACTCTCTGGCAGTGATTGCCCTGAAACTGAAAGAAGTATTCGGTTTGGAAGATATCAACGATTTGCCTATCGTATATAACATTGCTTGGTATGAACAGAAAGCAGTTATCGTATTGCTGGCACTGCTGTATCTGGGTGTGAAGAATATCCATCTGGGCCCTACACTGCCCGCATTCCTTTCTCCCAATGTGGCAAAAGTGCTGGTGGAAAACTTCGGTATCGCAGGCATTGGTACTGTGGAAGAAGATATGGAACTGTTTTTCGGCGCATAATGGAAAAACGGAATTTTTGAAAAATTAGATTCCATATAAGAAAATCTTGTGAAATAAAATATCCGAAATCCTTTGTTTGAAAGGGTTTCGGATGTTTTTGTATTAAGGTGTATTGTTTTCGGTTGATTCCGCATTTTCGTAAGCTGCCAATTTTTCCTGCAAAGCATCCACTTGAGCTTTCCATTTGGCGTTGACAGCGGAAATTTCTTCGCTGCGTTGAGAAAGGAGTGCCCGCAGTTCCTCCAGTTCATTATTTTCTTCTTCTCGTACCGGAGAAGGGGCAGGGGTGGAAGCGGCGTATAACTGTGGCTGTGAAAGGGACGGCGTATTTTCAGAGAAAATGGCTGGATGGAAATTGTTCTGTCTGTCACCGATGGCTTCTGCGGCGAAAGGATCGGATGCACCTATGAATTCACCTTTCAGACTTTGCAAGGGAAAGGGGAATGTGCAGCGTTCCACAGGGCCAATGGAAGTGCCATTTTCACAGATACATCGCATAGGCAGACCATTTGCACACCAGAACAGCACAATCTTATCCTGCTGGCGATAAACCAGACAATGGTCGCAGGCGGAGCCGCTTTCCCAAAGTACGAAGGGACGTCCCACGGCAGAACCCTGTTTGCAGCGATAAACCACTTGATTGCGGAACAGGTTCCGGCTGAGATAGAGAATATGCATCTGCTGGTTGTCTTCCAGAATGGAAAAATCCGTGCAGGTGCCACCTGTCTGAATGAGAGGAGAAAGACTGCCCATGGTGAAAGGGGAAAGGAGGATTTCCCGGGCGCTGATGGTGCTGTGATGGGAACGATAGTACAAAATCACATGATTTTCTCCCAATCTCCGCCCCAGAAAAGGCGCTCCCGGCAGAGGCAGAAAATGGTCGATCTGATAAGGCGGCTGCCACTGTCCTTTCTGGAACAGGGCGTATTCTAAAACGTGATTGCCGCTTTGGGGCTGGGATACACCGTAGAAAAGATGGAAGGCGTCTTTTTGCGGCGCCATGAAACAATAGGTATTTTGCCATCGTTTGTCACCTGCTTGCCACAAAGGGCGTGGTTCCCACTGGATCAAGTCAGCGGAGGCAGACAATATGAGCCGTCCGTCGGTGGTGGGATAGAGCAGATATGTATAAGATTCATATTGGCAAAGAGAAAAGGCGGAAACACCTTCTGCAATACAAAAGGGGGTGTATCTGCCGTCGGAAGTCTGTCTGCGGCACCACAGACGGTTATGCTCTAGAGAAAAAACAGCAATGTCCCCCTGTGGGGTTTTCAGATATTTCACATTGGGATTTTGCATGATTGACACTCCTGTCGTTTTTATCACTAGTATATGATGGAAAATAAAAAATAGAATTAATAAAATGAAAATAAAAATATATATTGACTTTAATAATATTAAATGTTATTTTAATAATGTGAAAGGCGGTGAGGATGTGGAACGAATACCGGATTGGATTATGCAGTTGGAAGAAGAAGATTTGGCATTTATCAAGAATTTTGTACTGGCTTCTGGTTCTTTGAAAGAAATTGCGGGGATTTACGGCGTTACCTATCCTACGGTGAGATTACGGTTGGATAAACTCATCCAGAAAATACAGTTGACGGAACAGAAAGAACAGGAGCCTTATGTGCGGCTCATCAAAGAACTTGCTATGGATGACAAACTGGATTTTGATACGGCGAAGCTGCTCATTACAGCATATCGGAAAGAGAAAGGAGAGAAATAGGAATGGCAATGGCAAGTGGTGTTTTGTTGTGGATATTATTGATGGTATGGTTAGTGCCTTTTGCACTGTTCATTCTATTGCAGATTTTTCTCTGTCGAAAAGAGAATAAGTGGCTGGGATTGATTTTGCCGGCAATTTCGTTTTTAGGAAGTCTTGTTTTTTTATTGCAGGCAACAAATGTGCGGGCAATGGTACTTTCTTTTTTGGTATCAAACATTGGAACTGTCGTTTATCTGTTGATTTATGCTGCGATCAGGAGAAAAAAGAAGAAGAACAGCGACATGGATCAAATGAAAATCAAAGATTTATAAAAGAAAAGGGAGTCCTTCTGTGGACTCTTTTTTTGTGAAAATAAAAAAGACAGAACAGATACCTGTTCTGTCTTTGATATTATCAGGATTACAGTTTTTCCACTTCTTCCATCCATACACGGTTGAAAGCGTCGGAAGGCATCCGCCAGTCGCTACGAGGAGACAGGCAAAGTGCACCAACCTTAGGGCCGTCAGGCAGGCAGGAGCGTTTGAACTGCTGCACGAAGAAACGGCGATAGAAGTTTTTCAGCCATTTCAGCAGTGTTTCTCGGTCATAGCTGCCGTCGAAGGCGATTTCTGCCAGATACAGCACTTTTGCAGGGCGGAAGCCGAAACGGAGAATATGGAACAGGAAGAAATCGTGGAGTTCATAAGGCCCAACGAGGTCTTCTGTTTTCTGATTGATTTTGCCGTCTTTATCAGGGGGCAAAAGTTCGGGGCTGATGGGGGTATCCAGTACATCCAGCAGGATACGGGAAGCGGTTTCGTCCACTTCTTTGGAATGTGCTACCCAGTTTACCAGTACCCGTACCAGTGTTTTGGGTACGCCGGCATTGACACCATACATAGACATGTGGTCGCCGTTATAAGTTGCCCAGCCCAGTGCCAGTTCGGACAGGTCGCCGGTACCGACTACCAGACCATTTGTTTTGTTTGCCAGATCCATGAGAATCTGGGTACGTTCACGAGCCTGTGTGTTTTCGTATGTCACATCATGGATTTCGGGATTATGTTCGATGTCCGCGAAATGCTGGAGAGCAGCGTTTTTGATGGAGATTTCTTTCATCTGGATACCAAGAGAACGCATCAGTTCCAGTGCGTTGTTATAGGTGCGGTCGGTGGTGCCGAAGCAGGGCATGGTGACCGCGATGATGTCGCTCTCCGGCCGGTCCAGCAGCTTCATGGCCACGGCGGTAATGAGGATGGCCAGGGTGGAGTCCAGGCCCCCGGACAGCCCCACCACAGCGGTGCGGGCCCGGGTGTGCTCCAGCCGCTTTTTCAGCCCCAGGGCGGCGATTTTCAAAATCTCGTTGCACCGCTCCGCCCGGTCCTCCGCGTCGGCGGGGACGAAGGGGTTGGGGGAGACGTACCGGGTGAGCTTGGTCTCACCCACCTTCAGATTGAAGGAGACCCGGCTCACCCCCAGGCAGTGGGCCTCCGCCATGGGGTCCCGGGCCGGGGGAGTGAAGGTGGTGTTGCGGCGGCGCTCATAGGCCAGGCGCTGTACGTCAATCTCGCTGATGGTGAGTCCGGCGGCAAAGCGCCGCTCCGCCAGCAGGGAGCCGTTCTCCGCGATGATGTTGTGGCCGCTGAACACCAGGTCGGTGGTGGACTCCCCCTCTCCGGCGTCGGCGTACACATAGCCGCACAGCAGGCGGCCCGACTGCCCCGCCACCAGATTGCGGCGGTAGTTCGCCTTGCCCACCGTCTCATTGGAGGCGGACAGGTTCAGGATCAGGGTGGCGCCCGACCGGGCCAGGGCCGCGGAGGGGGGCTCCGGCGCCCACAGGTCCTCGCAGATCTCCACCCCGATGACCAGATCGGGGATCTCCTCACAGGCCCAGATCAGACGGTCGGACAGGCACACCTCCTGACCGCACAGAGTGATCAAGTTGTCCATATCCTTGCCGGAAGCGAACCACCGCTTCTCATAAAACTCCCCATAGTTGGGCAGGTGGACCTTAGGGACCAGGCCCAAAATCTCGCCCTGTTGGATCAAGGCAGCACAGTTGTACAGCTTGCCGTCCCACTTGTCCCGCACCGGCAGCCCCACGGCGGTCACCAGATCCAGGTTCCGGGTGGCCTCCAGAATGGTGTTCAGGCCCTCCTCCGCCCCCCGGAGCAGGGTATCCTGTAAAAACAAATCGCCGCAGGTATAGCCGGTGAGGCAAAGCTCCGGCAGGCATAGCACCCGCACCCCCTGCTGGTCCGCCTCCCGCATCATGGTGAAGATCTGCTCCGCGTTATAATGGCAGTCCGCCACCCGGATCCTGGGGGTGCCGGCCGCTACTTTGATAAATCCGTCCCGCATAAGAAAATGACCTCCCTTGAGTCTTTCATTCAGCACAGCTATCATACTCTAAACGGGCCGGAAAAGCAAGACAGACCGGCGGAAAAACCCGGGGCGCGGGCCTGGGGCGGCGGGGAAAAAGCAGCAGGGAGCGGCCCCCGCACCGTGGGGGGCCGCTCCCGGGAGGAGACAGGAGGAATGTATCCGGATCCCTGGGTCAGTGGGCCCAGAGCCCGATGTTGAAGGTGATGAGCACCGCGTTGAAGAAGTCGATGAACATTCCGCCCACCATGGGGATGGCAAAGTAGGCCACGGGGGAGGGGCCGTACTTCTTGGTGACCACCTGCATATTGGCCATGGCGTTGGAGGTGGCGCCCATGGAGAAGCCGATGAAGCCGGCGGTCATCACCGCCGCGTCGTAATTGCGGCCCATGACCCGGAACACGATGAGGTAGGAGAATAGCACCATCACCACGCACTGGGCGACGAGGCAGAGGAGCATGGGCAGGGCCAGGTCCACCAGCTCCCACAGCTTCAGGCCGGCCAGGGCCATGGCCAGGAAGATGGACAGGAACATATTGCCCATGGTGTCGATCTCCTCGGCGGGATACTCCACCTTCATGCCGTCCATCACGTTGCGGACCACTACGGCCACCAGCATGGCGCCGATGTAGCCGGGGAAGGTCAGGCGGGTCAGGGCGGTGAGCCAGGCGCTCACCTGGCTACCGATGCCCACAGCCAGCAGAAGGACCATGAAGCCCTTGACAAAGCGGGGGCTGCTGCTGGAGAAGGTCTCGTCCTCGCTGGCCACATCGGTGGCCAGGACCTCTGCGCTGGGCGCGCTGGCGCGCAGCGAGGCGCTGTCGGGGCGGAGCCCGTATTTGTTGATGAGCCGGCGGGCGGTGGGGCCGCCCATGAGGGAGCCGGCCACCAGGCCGAAGGTGGCGGCGGCGATGGAGACCACGCTTCCGCCCACTGCGCCGGCGGCCTCCAGCTCAGGACCGTAGGCCGCCGCCGTGCCGGGGCCGCCCACCAGGGCGATGGAGCCGCAGCCGATGCCCAGAAGGGGATCCTTCCCAAACAGGGCCATGACGCCGCCCCCCAGGAAATTCTGTACGGGGATCATGACCACGGCCACCAGCAGGCAGAGGAGTACCGCCTTGCCGCCCTTCAGCAGGGCGGGGATGCTGACGGTGAAGCCCACAGTGGTGAAGAACATGATCATAAAGACGCTCTGAAGGGTGTCGTCAAAGGTAATGGAGGCAGCTCCCGTGGAATAGAGGATGCAGTTCACGATGGAGAAGCACAGGCCGCCCACCAGGGGCGCGGGAATACAGTAGCGGTTCAGGAGGCTGATCTTGCTGGTGATCACGCCTCCCAGCCAGAACAGGAATGCGCCCAGCGCAACAGCGTGGTACATATTCAGACTGATCTCAAGCATAGTTGTACGGTCCTTTCTCTCTGTTATTTTGCTTTGCAAAGCTTCTCTGGACATCGGCCGCCCACACAGAGCAACGGCTTTTGCAAGTCAAAAAATACAGCATTTTGACGAAAAGGTCAAGGCATATTGCATAAAGAAAACGGATAAAGATGCTAAGAAATTGTTAATTACTCAAAAAAATACAAAAAACCTCAAAAAGATACAGGAGAAACGGACTGCCCGTTTGCGGCCAGTCCGGGAATGCAAAAAAACGGCGCGGACGAGATTCGTCCGCGCCGCTGAAAAAGAAGGGCATGAAGGGGGCTCAGCCCTGGTTCTGCGCCTCCACCAGGCGTACGCCGCAGTATTTCTCCCGCAGCTTGGGCTTTTCGATCTTGCCGGTGGGATTGCGGGGGATGTCGGCAAAGATGATCTTCCGGGGGCGCTTGTACCGGGGCAGATCCATACAGAACTGCTTGATCTCGCTCTCGGTGCAGGTCATGCCCTGCTTGACTTGGATGATGGCGGCGGCGATCTCGCCCAGCCGTGCGTCCGGCAGGCCGATGACCGCCACATCGTGGACCTTGGGATAGGCGGAGAGGAAGTCCTCGATCTGGACGGGGTACAGGTTTTCGCCGCCGGAGATGATCACGTCCTTCTTCCGGTCCACCAGGAAGATGAAGCCCTCCTCGTCCTGGCGGGCCATGTCGCCGGTGCGCAGCCACCCGTCCTTCAGCACCTCTGCGGTGGCCTCCGGATTGTGGTAGTAGCACACCATCACGCCGGGGCCCTTCACGCACAGCTCACCCACGCCCCCCTGGGGAACGGGCTGGAGCTGCTCGTCCACGATCTTGACCTCCCAGCCATAGCCGGGTACGCCGATGGCGCCCACCTTGTCGATATGGTCCATGCCCAGGTGGACGCAGCCCGGGCCGGTGGACTCGGACAGGCCGTAGTTGGTGTCGTACTTGTGGTGGGGGAAATAGCGCATCCAGTGCTTGATGAGGGAGGGGGGCACCGGCTGGGCGCCGATGTGCATCAGCCGCCACTGGGACAGCTGATAGTCCTCCAGCTTCAGATCCCCCCGGTCCAGGGCGGCCAGGATGTCCTGGCACCAGGGCACCAGCAGCCACACGATGGAGCACCGCTCGGAGGAGACGGCCTGGAAGATGGCCTGGGGGGAGTTCCCCTTCAGCAGAACCGCCTTGCTTCCGGTGAACAGAGAGCCGAACCAGTGCATTTTCGCGCCGGTGTGGTACAGGGGCGGGATGCAGAGAAACACATCGTCGTGGGTGGTGGCGTGGTGGATGGCCTCCATCCGGGCGGACTGGGCCAGGGCGTGGTGCTTGAGCAGGATGGCCTTGGGGAAGCCGGTGGTGCCGGAGGAGTAGTAGATGGCGGCCTCATCCTCGTCGTCGATGAGCACCTTTGGGGCCATGCTGGAGCAGTTGGCGGTGGCCCGGTGATAGTCCTCGGCGAAGGAAGGGCAGGTGTCCCCCACGAAGAAGAGGAGCATCTGCTGGGAGATCTTGGGCACGATGGCCTCCACACGGCCGATGAACTCCGGGCCGAAGAACAGCACGTCCACGTCGGCCAGCTTGAGGCAGTAGTCGATCTCGTCGGAGGTATAGCGGAAGTTCAGCGGCACCGCGATGGCCCCCGCCTTCAGGATGCCGAAGTAGATGGGCAGCCACTCCAGGCAGTTCATCAGCAGGATGGCCACCTTCTGCCCCTTCCGGATGCCCCGGCCCAGGAGCATATTGGCCACCCGGTTGGCCTTCTCATCAAAGACTGACCAGGTGATGGCCCGGCGGTAGGGGACGGAGGAGGTGGGCTGGATGAGCTCGTACTCCTTCCAGGTCACCCGCTGGGCCTCCTGGATCTCGGGGTTGATCTCCACCAGGGCGATCTCCTCGCCGTATAGCTTGCTGTTGCGCTCCAACAGATCCGTAATAGGCATGACAGTCAGATCCTTTCAAAACGGGGAGAGCCCCGAAACACTTCATTGATTTTACCTGTTGAAGTATCATAACCCGGAACCGGAGGATTGTCAAGGCCGTTTTCTCTGCCGGAGGGAAAATCAGCGGCAAAAAAATTTTACGGAAAATTCAGAATTCCCTGTTTGACCTTAACGCTTTAATGTGTTATAGTATATAGCAATACGGATCGGCCCGCTCCGTCTGCGGGCCGGAAGGGAGGAAATGTTATGGCAAAGGCAGAGCGCCGGGAGCGCAGCACCGCCCTGTACGAGACGATCCTGAAGCTGAGAGATCTGGAGGAGTGCCGCCGGTTCTTTGAGGACCTGTGTACCCCCACAGAGCTCCAGGCCATGGAGCAGCGTTTCGACGTGGCTGTCTATTTGCAGCAGGGCCTGGTCTATCTGGACATCCTGGAAAAGACCGGGGCCAGCAGCGCTACCATCAGCCGGGTGCGCCGGTCCATGCTGGAAAACGGCGCCGGCGGCGTGGTGCAGAGCATCATTATCCGGGAGGGCCTGGACAAGCCGGAGCCGCCGGAGGAATGACCCGGATCCGGGATATGGGATCAAGTTTTGCATTTTGCAGGAAAGCAGGGAAAAAGAATGAAGCAGCTGATGCTGGGCAACGCGGCCGTTGCCCGTGGACTTTATGAGGCGGGGTGCGGTGTGGTCTCCAGCTACCCCGGCACTCCCAGCACTGAGATCACCGAGGAGTGCGCCAAGTACGACGAGATCTACTGCGAGTGGGCGCCCAATGAGAAGGTGGCTATGGAGGTGGCCTTCGGGGCCAGCCTGGCGGGGAAGCGGTCCTTCTGCGGGATGAAGCACGTTGGTCTGAACGTGGCCGCCGACCCCCTGTTCACCATGAGCTACACCGGGGTGAACGGCGGCATGGTCATCGGTGTGGCCGACGACGCGGGGATGCACTCCTCTCAGAACGAGCAGGACTCCCGCCACTACGCCCGGGCGGCCAAGGTGCCCATGCTGGAGCCCTCCGACTCCGCCGAGGCCCTGGCCTTCGCCAAGCTGGCCTATGAGCTGTCCGAGCAGTTCGACACCCCGGTGCTGCTGAAGATGTGCACCCGGGTGGCTCACTCCCAGTCCATCGTGGACACGGCGGAGCGGGCGGAGCGGGAAATGATCCCCTATGAGAAGAACATCGCCAAGTATGTGATGATGCCAGGCAACGCCAAGCGCCGCCACCCGGTGGTGGAGGAGCGCACCCGGAAGCTGGCCCAGTGGGCGGAGACCGCCCCGGTCAACCGGGTGGAGGAGGGCGCTGACCACAAGATCGGCATCATCACCTCGTCCACCAGCTATCAGTATGTGAAGGAGGTCTGCGGCGACCGCTTCCCCGTTCTGAAGCTGGGCATGGCATGGCCCCTGCCGGAGGGGCTGATCCGGGATTTTGCCGCCTCGGTGGATCTGCTCACCGTGGTGGAGGAGCTGGACGGCTTCATCGAGGCCCACTGCCGGGCGATGGGGCTGGCGTTGGCAGGCAAGGACGTGTTCCCCTGCATCGATGAGTTCTCCCAGAACCTGGTGGCGGAGAAGCTGGGCCTGCCGGTCCACGCGGGGCGAAAGCTGGACGACCAGATCCCGCCCCGGCCCCCGGTCATGTGCGCCGGCTGCCCCCACCGGGGACTGTTCTACACCCTGAGTAAAAATAAGTGCACGGTGCTGGGCGACATCGGCTGCTACACCCTGGGCGCGGTGGCCCCCCTGTCCGCCATGGACATGACCCTGTGCATGGGCGGCTCCATCTCCGCCATCCACGGCTTCAACAAGGCCCGGGGCGGGGAGAGCGAGCACAAGACGGTGGCCGTCATCGGCGACTCCACCTTTATGCACTCCGGCATGACCGGTCTGGCCAACATCGCCTACAACCAGTCCAACTCCACTGTCATTATCCTGGACAACTCCATCACCGGCATGACCGGCCACCAGCAGAATCCCACCACCGGATTCAACATCAAGGGCGACCCCGCCGGAAAGATCGACCTGGAGGCCCTGTGCCGGGCCATGGGCTTCCGCCGTGTCCGGGTGGTGGACCCCTATGACCTGAAGGAGACCGACCGGGCGGTGAAGGAGGAGCTGGCCGCTGACGAGCCCTCTGTCATCATCAGCCGCCGGCCCTGCGCCCTGCTGAAATACGTCAAGCACAAGGCCCCGCTGAAGGTGAACACGGACAAGTGCATCGGCTGCAAGAGCTGCATGAAGATCGGCTGTCCCGCCATCTCCATGAAGGAGGGAAAGGCCCATGTGGACTTCACCCAGTGCGTGGGCTGCGGCGTGTGCCAGCAGCTGTGTCCGGTGGGCGCCTTTGAGAGCACCGGCAAGGAGGACTGAGAGATGGAAACGAAAAATATTATGATCGTGGGCGTGGGCGGACAGGGCTCCCTGCTGGCCAGCAAGCTGCTGGGCCATCTGCTGATGGAGCAGGGCTATGACGTGAAGGTGTCCGAGGTCCACGGGATGTCCCAGCGGGGCGGCAGCGTGGTCACCTATGTCCGCTATGGGGATAGGGTGTGTTCCCCGGTCATCGACCAGGGAGAGGCGGACTTCATCGTCTCCTTCGAGGTGCTGGAGGCCGCCCGCTGGCTGAGCTACTTAAAGCCCGACGGGCAGATCGTCACCAACACCCAGCAGATCGACCCCATGCCGGTCATCACCGGGGCGGCTCAATATCCGGAAAACCTGGTGGAGAAGATGAAGGCCGCCGGGGCCAAGGTGGACGCCCTGGACTGCCTGAAGCTGGCCGAGGAGGCGGGCTCCTCCAAGGCGGTGAACCTGGTGCTGATGGGGCGGCTGTCCCATTACTTTGACCTGCCGGAGGAGGCGTGGATGAAGTCCCTGGAGCCCTGTGTGCCCGCGAAATTCCTGGAACTGAACAAGCGGGCCTTCCAGCTGGGCAAAAACGCTTGAGTCAATTAGGAATTAGGAGTTAGGAATTAGGAATTGGAGGGCGGAGATGGGAAGCGTACTGCTGGTGGGGACGGGCGGGGCCCTGGGGGCCATGGGCCGATATGGGCTGAGCCTGCTGCCCTGGCGGGGGGAGTTCCCGTTGCTGACCCTGCTGACCAATCTGCTGGGGGCGGTGCTCATCGGCTTCATCGCCGGACTGGCAGGCCGCGGGCGGCTGAACCCGTCCGCCGCCCTCTTTTGGAAAACCGGCGTGTGCGGCGGCTTCACCACCTTTTCCACCTTTTCCCTGGAGAGCCTGACCCTGCTGGAGCGGGGGAAGTGGCTGCTGGGCGGGAGCTATATGCTCCTGAGTATGGCGCTGTGCCTGCTGGGGGCGGCCCTGGGACAGAGGCTAAGCCGGCTGTGACGTTATGAGCCTTTCGGGCTTCCGAGTGTTCCGGGACCCGGCGGTAATTCCCCTGTGGACGAATGGAACTGAGTTCTTTTTGATCCTTTTTCTTGCAAGAAAAAGGATGGATTCTAAAATCGAAGAGAGATGATCCCCATGGAACGTTATTATCAGCCTGAGATTGAATGTGCCAGCCAGGAGCAGCTCCGCGCCTGGCAGGACGAGCGCCTGGTGAAGCAGGTGCGCAATGTGTGGGACAACGTGCCCTACTACCGCAAAAAGATGGAGGAGAAGGGGCTGACCCCTGATGATATCCAGGGCGTGGCCGACCTGCACAAGCTGCCCTTTGTCACCAAGGCCGACCTGCGGGAGGCCTATCCCTACGGCCTGCTGGCACGGCCGCTGAAGGACTGTGTGCGCATCCACTCGACTTCAGGCACCACCGGCAAGCGGGTGGTGGCCTTTTACACCCAGCACGACGTTGACCTGTGGGAGGACTGCTGCGCCCGGGCCCTGGTTGCGGCCGGCGCCACCAATGAGGATGTGTGCCAGGTGTCCTATGGCTACGGCCTGTTCACAGGCGGCGCCGGACTCCACGGTGGAAGCCATAAGGCGGGCTGCCTGACCATCCCGGCTTCCTCGGGCAATACAGAGCGGCAGATCATGTTCATCAAGGACCTGAACGCCACCATCCTGTGCTGCACCCCCTCCTATGCCGCCTACCTGGGCGAGTCCATGAAGGAGATGGGCATGACCCCGGATCAGATCCCCCTGAAGGCGGGCATTTTCGGGGCGGAGGCCTGGAGCGAGGAGATGCGCCAGGACATCCAGAATACGCTGGGGATCAAAGCCTACGATATATATGGCCTGACGGAGCTGTCCGGTCCCGGCGTGGCCTTCGAGTGCTCCGCCCAGTCCGGAATGCACATCAATGAGGACCATTTCATCGCCGAGATCATCGACCCGGACACCGGCGAGGTGCTGCCCGAGGGCAGCAAGGGTGAGCTGGTGTTCACCTCCATCACCAAGGAGGCATTCCCTCTGCTGCGCTACCGCACCCGGGACATCTGTATGCTCACCCGGGAGAAGTGCTCCTGCGGCCGCACCCATGTGAAGATGTGCAAGCCCATGGGCCGCTCCGACGATATGCTCATCATCCGGGGGGTCAACGTGTTCCCCTCTCAGATCGAGACGGTGCTGCTCAACCACGGCTATCCCGCCAACTATCAGATCATTGTGGACCGGGTGAAGTCCACCGACACCCTGGACGTCCAGGTGGAGATGACCCCCGAGATGTTCACCGACAACCTGGGCGAGATCGACCGCCGGCAGAAGGAGCTGGTGGCCGGCCTGCGTTCCATGCTGGGTCTGGCGGCAAAGGTCACTCTGGTGGCGCCCAAGTCCATTGTCCGCAGTGAGGGCAAGGCGGTGCGCGTCATCGACAAGCGCAAGATTTAAGGAGGGTAAACCATGAGCATCAAGCAGATCTCCGTTTTTGTGGAGAATAAGCCGGGGGCCCTGTACGGGCTGACCGGGGTGCTGGCCCAGAACGGGGTGGACCTGCGGGCCCTCTCCCTGGCCGAAACAAGTGAGTTCGGCATCGTGCGGATCATTGTGGACAACCTGTACCAGGCCGCCACGGTGCTGAAAGACGCAAGCTATGTCCACAGCCTGACCCCCGTGGTGGGGGTGGCCATCCCCGATGTGCCCGGCGGGCTGAACAAGGTCCTCCAGGTCCTCACCGACGCCCGGGTGAATGTGGAGTATATGTACGCCTTCCTAGGTGGGCACGATGTGGACCGGGCCTACATGATCTTCCGTGTGGCGGACGAGAGTGCGGCGGAGGCCGCCCTGGCCGCCCGGGGCATCCGCACCCTGGAGCAGGAGGAGGTCGAAGCCCTGTAAGGGGACTGCTGAGTTCCTCCGCAAGACCCGTAAACAGAAAGAAACCGCGCCGGCATCTGCCGGCGCGGTTCGCTTTTATTTTTTAGAGAGTGAATGTTTCCACATCCGGGGCGGCGGCGGAGAAAAAACGGGGTATCCCGGAGCCGCATAGACTTCCAATCCAAATATGCCTCACCTAGGAGTCAGAGGCGAAACGCAGTTTCGCACAAAGTTCTTTTGCTTCCTTTTCTTTCAAGAAAAGGAAGAGAGTTTGTCGAGGCCCAGCTTCAGGCGGCGGACAGTCTCCTCACGGCCCAGGATGTGGCAGATCTCCACGGCTCCGCCGGGGGTGACCGACTTTCCGGCGGCGGCGATGCGTACCGGCCACATGAGCAGGGCGTTTTTCACGCCCAGGCCCTCAGCCAGCCCCACCAGGCTGTCGTGGATCATGGCCTCGCTCCAGCTGGGCAGATTGGCCAGCATCCCGATGGCGGCGGAGAGCATCTCCCGGGAGGAGTCCAGGGTGGACTTGGACTTCTTGTTGGCGAACAGGTTTACATCGTAGTCAGGCAGGGCGTCGAAAAAGTCCACCTTCTCTGGGATGTCGGTGAGCTTCTCGCACCGGGCCTGGAGCAGGCCGGCGATCTTGGCCGCGTCCAGCTTGGGGTCCTTCACCGTCTGACGGATATAGGGCTCAGCCACCTTTGCAAACTCCTCCGGAGCCATAGCGCGCAGGTAGAGGGCGTTGAAGTGGGTGAGCTTCTCAATGTCGAAGATAGCGGGGGACTTGGACACGCCGGAGAGCTCAAAGGCGTCCACCAGCTGGTCCAGGGTGAAGATCTCCTGCTCCGCCAGGTCGCCCTTGGGGGACCAGCCCAGCAGGGCCACATAGTTCAGGATGGCGTCGGTGAGGAAGCCTTGGGCCTTCAAGTCCTCATAGGAGGGGTCGCCGTGGCGCTTGGACATCTTGTGCTGGGCGTCCCGCATGACGGGGGAGCAGTGGACGTAGGTGGGCACCTCCCAGCCGAAGGCCTGGTACAGCAGGTCGTACTTGGGGGCGGAGGACAGGTACTCGCTGCCCCGGACCACATGGGTGATGCCCATGAGGTGGTCATCGATCACGTTGGCGAAATTGTAGGTGGGCAGGCCGTCCCGCTTGATGAGCACCTGGTCATCCAGGGTTTTGTTCTCCACGGTGATGTCGCCGAAAATGGCGTCGTGGAAGGTGGTGGAGCCCCCGGCGGGGATCTTTTGGCGGATGACATAGGGCTCGCCGGCGTCCACCCGGGCCTGGGCCTCAGCGGGGCTCAGGGCGCGGCAGGGGTCCTCCGCCCGGTCAAATTCACCGGAGTCCTCCTCCGACTCCGCCTTCTCGCAGAAGCAGTAGTAGGCGTGTCCCTTCTCCACCAGGAGCTGGGCGTACTTCCCATAGGTATCCCGCCGCTCCGTCTGGATGTAGGGGGCCACCGGGCCACCCACGTCGGGACCCTCGTCGTGGTCCAGATGGCACTCGGCCAGGGTGCGGTAAATTACCTCTGTGGCGCCCTCCACCTGGCGGGTCTGGTCGGTGTCCTCAATGCGCAGGATGAACGTGCCCTGGCTGTGCCGGGCGATGAGCCAGGTGTACAGGGCGGTGCGCAGGTTGCCCACGTGCATATAGCCGGTGGGAGAGGGGGCGAAGCGGGTGCGGACCTTCCCCTTGGGGATCTTGGCTTCCATCTCCTCAAAATATGTCATGTCCAGTGCCATACTGTTTCCCTCCATCCCGGCGCTGTGCGCCGGTTTTTCTTGGTATGATGCACTATTATAGTGGATTTCCCCCGGTTTGACAAGGGGTGGGAGTCCGTTCATGGCGGCTCCCTGGACGGATCCGAAGCATCAAACAGGGCGCGCTGCAAAATGAGCCGATCAAAGAGGTAACCGGCCAGCGGTCACTTCTGTCACACGGTAAGGAGCGAACCGTCTGCTTTGTTCGGCTCAAATCAACACCAAGGAAGGCGGAAGAGGATGGCGGTCGTGACGATCATATTCAAATGGGAATCGGCAACGATTTTTCTGGTGTGAATCTGTCGATTCTTCATTATTTTTTGAATTGTATTGACTTTTTTGTTTGTTGTGCCAATCTAAACATAGATAGATCAACAGATTCTGAGGTATCGTTTGCTGGATCCATATCAATTTGAAGGAGGTCTAAAATGGCATGAAAAAGTTTCTTTCGTCCCTGATCGCAGTTATGATGACGCTTTCCCTGTCTGTCCCAGTCCTTGCCGCTGAAATGGCCCCTATCTGCGAGATCGATTCTTCTTCCATCAAACCGCTTGAACTTACTCTTGTTGACCGGCAGATCACTACCCGCGGCCGTGTAGAGATCTACTCATTCTATATTCCTGACAGTGGTTATTACTATGAAGTTCCTGATTTCCGTGGTGAGTACACCGATGGATCTCACATTACGATTGAGGGGACATGGGATCCTACATACGCAAGGCTGAATGTTATGCTCAAGGATATGAACGCCGGAACATCGACGTACCGTTACATCGACTGTAATGAGCCGGCCACCTTTACCCTGTGGAACCATTCTGAATGGGGTTGTTTCCTCAAAGCAGAGGAAAAGAATATTTCTGGAACGATCAGCGTTGAAGTATCTTAAATTTTAATCTGGAAGCCAGCTCTTTTTCAAAGGGCTGGCTTCATTTTGCGTTTATAGCTCCTGGAAAACACCGCCTCCCGCCAAAAAATGACAGGTCTGTGACAAAACACAGAGAAAAAATGTGGTTATCCGGCAGAGTGCCCAAAATCACGGGTAAATTTTTACGAAAAAAAGAGCCGGGAAAGGTTTGACAACTGGTTACGAATATGTTACAATTCGGTTACAACATGAAAATTGCATGAAAAACTCAAGGAGGAATTCCATGGCATCCGAAAAGCTCCCTCTTTCCTATAAAGGACACCCCCTTCGCCGGAAGGACAACCTGATCTACTACGGCACGATGGCCGAGAAATATATCATCATGCTCCAGGTGCTGGCCACCCGGAAGGTGGACGATCTGGAGGTGGCCACCAAGGTGAGCGTCCAGCTTCAGCTCACCGACCCGGATCTGAAGAGCCGGGACCGTGTGGTCAAGAAAAGCGAGAAGGATAACCTCTACGCCGCAATGGACGTAGCTGCGGTCTGGCTGGACCGGGCGCTGAGCGGTAAGTAAGCCCCCTCATCCCTGTACAAACGATACTGTGTAAAGAGAGAATGGAGGAACCCCACCATGCACCTGTCCAGAGCCCTGACCGCGAAGCTGGCCGCCTGTATCCTGGCGGTCACCGCTGTGATCACCCCTTCCTTTGCCGCCTCTGTGGGCACTGTTGTGAGCGACTCCGGCCTGAATGTCCGGGCGGAGGCCAGCGCTGAGTCCCAGGTCTTCACCACCCTGTCCAGCGGGACCCAGGTGGATGTGCTGAGCACCACCGGAGACGGAAAGTGGCATAAAATTTCCAGCAACGGGATCACCGGCTTCGTGGCCGGCGACTACCTGAAGGTCACAGAGGAAAAGATCTACGGCCAGGTGGTGGCCGGGCCCCTGAATGTCCGCTCCGGCCCCAGCGCCGATGCGGAGAAGGTGGATTCCCTGTCTGTGGGGACCATCGTGGAGATCGAGGAGCTGATCGGCGGCGCTGGCGGCTGGTACCAGATCGAGGGCGGCTATGTCAGCAGCGACTATGTGGCCCAGGTGGATGCGGCGGCGGCCTCTGCTTCCGGCAAGGGCAGTGAGATCGCCCAGTATGCCCAGCAGTATGTGGGCTATCCCTATGTCTACGGCGGATCCAGCCCCAGCGGCTTTGACTGCTCCGGCTTTGTGACTTATGTGTGTAAGCACTTCGGCTATTCGGTCAACCGCACGGCCTCCGCCCAGATGGACAACGGAACCGCCGTCTCCAAGAGCCAGCTCCAGCCCGGCGACCTGGTGTTCTTCAACAATGGCAACAGCAGCAAGCGGGCCACCCATGTGGGCATCTACATCGGCGGGAACCAGTTTGTCCATGCCTCCACTCCCACGGTGGGCGTCATCGTCAGCGATATGGACTCCGCCTATTACGGCACCGGCTTCGTGGGTGCGCGCCGCCTGGCCTGAGTACAGGTTCGGTTCGGATATAACATATCACCAACATCAAAACAGCGGCAGAGCCTGAGGCTCTGCCGCTGTCTCGCTTTAGCGACTTTCGCGAAAGCGAAAGGAATCGCCACGCGCTCTGCGGGTGAGGTTGAGAATTTAAAAAGAGCCTCATCAGTGGTAGAATGATGGATGTTCAGACCACCAAAAACCAGGAAAGAAAATGAAGCTCTATGGCAAACTGTTTGGCACCTAGAAAGGGAAAAACTTGAGAAATGGAAAGGGCAGAGGGCAAGAGAGCCAGAAAGGAGAAAAGGATCGTATAAGAAAAGCGACGGACACTCGTGATACCGTCGCTTTTGCTTTTCGCCTAAATAAAAACCCGAAGCCATCCCCGATTGGAACCGGGTTCGGATTATCATTATCTGCAAAGGGCGGTTAAAACCGATATTTCCGTCAGAAACAAAAAAGCCGTCCGCAGGGCGGCCCACCAACTGCGAGCCCAGCAAAGCGGGTCGCAGTTGGAAAGGAGGCGCAAGGAAGCGGGCGGATGACGTTCTTTTATTCCACAGGAATAAAAGAACGTCGGAGCAAAGCGGACTTTGCTCCGACGTGGTGCGCCTGAAGGGACTCGAACCCACACGCATCGCTGCACGAGAACCTAAATCTCGCATGTCTACCAATTCCATCACAGGCGCATATTCAATTTTCCCTCTATGCTAACTTGAGGAGAACTACCCAAAACGGAACCTAAGGCTTAATCCGCGTCGACAACAATAATCAGATCTTTGCAGAAAAATTATCATATCTGTGGTCTGAGGTTGGTATAGGAGTTGACATTTATAAATTTAATCGCGACCGCAAATTTATATATTGAACAAAATTGAACAGCATACTGTCCTTCAAAGGGCCTTGCTCCAAAAGCTGCCGTGTGCCCTTGCGCAAGAACGCTGTCTCACGCGCTGGAAGCGGTTGGATTTTTATAATAATGTGTCATATTAACTCCAAGGATGCCACATATCTCAAGCCAACCTTGGGACGGGAAGAGGACAGGACGCCCCCCTTTTAAACAGCTACTATGATACACAAAGATCGAAAAAAAGTCAATTCTTTGTGGAAAATAAATCGAAGGTTAGCTATTGACAACTGCGGTTGCCTATGGTAAACTCTAGGACGATCAAAAAGTTAGCGAAAGCAAACCGGCGGATACGAAGTTGGTTCGCCGGAGAGAAGAAAGGGGAAGGTCATCATTATGCCGTTATCTCTGTCTCCGGCTGGCAGCGAGGTCTGCATCAAAGCCATCAAGGGGAAGGACGAGACGCGCCGTTTTTTGGAGAGCCTGGGGTTTGTTGTGGGCGGGAGCGTGCGTGTGATCTCAGAATTGAACGGGGATCTCATCGTCAACATCAAAGAGAGCCGGGTGGCGATTAGCAGAGGAATGGCCAACCGCATCATGGTTTGACCGCTCCGGCGAGAAACAGAAAGGGAGAATATCAGAAATGGGTAGAACGCTCAAGCAGGTCAAGTGCGGCGAGACTGTCACTGTGCAGAAGCTTCAGGGAGAGGGACCGGTCAAGCGCCGGATCATGGATATGGGGATCACCAAGGGGGCCTCGGTCTATGTGCGAAAGGTGGCGCCTCTGGGAGATCCGGTGGAGGTCACGGTGCGGGGCTATGAGCTCTCTCTGCGCAAGGGAGATGCGGATATGATTCTGGTGGAGTGACTGGTCTGCTCCGGTTCCTGGAGGGCCATGGGAGCAGAATATGATTTGAGAACCAGAAGTTTGCAGAAAGGTTAGCATAAGCTAATAAAGAAATAAGGAGGAGAAGGAGTCGTGTCGATCAAAATGGCGTTGGTGGGCAACCCAAACTGCGGAAAGACCACCATGTTCAACGCCATGACGGGCGCAAACCAGTATGTAGGCAACTGGCCCGGCGTGACGGTGGAGAAGAAGGAAGGAAAGCTGAGGGGATATTCTGATGTGGTGGTCACCGACCTGCCCGGGATCTATTCCCTGTCCCCCTATACCTTGGAAGAAGTGGTCAGCCGGGACTACCTGATCAATGAGCGTCCCGACGCCATCCTCAATCTGGTGGACGCCACCAATCTGGAACGCAACCTATATCTGACCACTCAGGTTCTGGAGATGGGGATCCCGGTGGTGGTGGCCCTGAACATGATGGATCTGGTCCGGAAAAACGGAGATCAGATCAGCGCGGTGAAGCTGTCGGAGCAGCTGGGCTGCCCCGTGGTCGAGGTGTCCGCCCTGAAGGGGACCGGGCTGAAGGAGTTGTATGCCAAGGCGGTGGAGATGGCCAAGGCTGGGACTTGGCAGGGCTGCCGGCACCGGTTTTCCGGCCGGGTAGAAGAGGCCCTGGAGCAGATCGGTGGTCTGATCGCCGGTACAGTTCCCCAGGAGCAGCTGTGCTGGTATGAGGTGAAGCTGTTTGAGCGGGACAACAAGGTGATGGAGCAGCTGGCGGGCCAGGAGCTGGCCGGACCGCTGGAGGAGATTGTCACTGCCTGTGAGCGGGAGTTGGACGACGACAGCGAATCCATCATCACCAACGAGCGCTATGAGTACATCACCTCCATGCTAAAGGGGGCCTATCAGAAGAACCGCAGCGGAATGACCGTCTCGGACCGGATCGACCGGATCGTGACCAACCGGATCCTGGCCCTGCCCATCTTCGTGGTGGTGATGGGCCTGGTCTATGCCATTGCCATGGGGACCTCTCCCGCCGCCCTGTTTGACGGCAGCGGCGACCCCTGGGGCATCGGGATCGGCACCTTTGGCACCGACTGGGCCAACGATGTGCTCTTTGGAGAGATCGTTCCCGGCTGGTTTGACGCCGTGCTGGGGGCGTTGAACGTGGTGGAGGGCTCTGTGCTCTACGGCCTGATCCAGGATGGCATTGTGGCCGGTGTGGGCGCTGTACTGGGCTTTGTTCCCCAGATGCTGGTGCTCTTCCTGCTGCTGTCGGTGCTGGAGGACTGCGGCTATATGGCCCGCATCGCCTTCATCATGGACCGGATCTTCCGCCGCTTCGGCCTGTCCGGCAAGTCCTTTATCCCCATGCTGGTGGCCACCGGCTGCGGCGTCCCAGGCATCATGGCCTCCCGCACCATTGAGCAGGACCGGGACCGCAAAATGACCATTATGACCACCGGCTTTATCCCCTGCGGAGCCAAGATGCCCATCATCGGACTGTTTGCGGGCGCCCTGTTCGGCGGCTCCGCCTGGGTGGCCACCTCCGCCTACTTCATCGGTGTGGCTGCGGTCATCCTCTCCGGCGTCATGCTGAAAAAGACGAGGCCCTTCGCAGGTGAGCCTGCCCCCTTTGTGATGGAGCTGCCCGCCTACCACGCCCCCACCGCGGGCAACGTGCTCCGGGCCACCTGGGAGCGGGGCTGGTCCTTCATCAAGCGGGCCGGTACGGTCATCCTCCTCTCCGCCATTCTGATGTGGTTCCTCCAGGGCTTCGGCTTCACAGAGGCGGGCTTCGGCATGGTGGAGGACAGCGACCACTCTCTGCTGGCCGCCATCGGCAGCGCCATCGCGGTGATCTTTGTCCCCCTGGGCTTTGGAGATTGGCGCTCCACTGTGGCCACCTTCACCGGCCTGGTCGCTAAGGAGAACGTGGTAGCTACCTTTGGGGTGCTCTTCCAGTATACCGGTGAGATCTCGGAGGCGGGGGAGGAGATCTGGCCCCAGATCCATGCGGCCTTCACCCCCATTGCGGCTTACAGCTTCATGATCTTCAACCTGCTGTGCGCCCCCTGCTTTGCCGCCATGGGCGCCATCAAGCGGGAGATGAACAACACGAAATGGACCCTGGCCGCCATCGGCTATATGTGCGGCTTTGCCTATGTGATCTCGCTGATCGTCTATCAGCTGGGCGGCCTGATGCTGGGCGAGGTGGCCTTTGGTGCTGGCACTGTGGCCGCCGGGATCGCGCTGGCAGCCCTGGTCTATCTGGCGGCGCGCAGAGGCTATCGCCCCGGAGCGGACGAGCGCCTGAACGTGCGCTCTGTGGCCAACGCATAAAATGGAAGGAAGCAGAGGGCCCGCTGCGGCGGGTCCCTGAGCAGAAAGGAGTTTTAAAGTGGGTACTTGGATCGTAGCCTTGTGTGTAGTGGGTGCTGCGGGTCTGGCGGTCCGCTCCCTGTGGAAGGATCATAAGGCAGGAAAGAAATGCGGTGGCTGCGGCGGTGACTGCAGCAGCTGCCGGGGCTGCGGACACTGATCCAGGCGGTCCCGGGATCATAAGGGCAGATCAGCGCCCCTCCGGCCAGCCGGAGGGGCGTTCGTATATAAAAATGAGCAGATAGACTTGCTTTTTTGACGTAGATTTTGTACAATACAGAGGAAGAACGTCATGAAGCATTCTCATGGGCTGACGGCCCTATATGGGAACCGTTTTGAAAAAGGAGTGAAACGAATATGAAAAAGATCTGGCATTCCATGCTCTGTGGCGGCGCACTGGCTGCACTGCTGTGTACCCCCGCTCTGGCTGCCGGAGAGGGGGACTTCTCCCTGGTGGTCAACGGCGAGCCGGTCTCCTTTACCGACGCCCTGCCCCAGTTGAGGGAGAACCGCTCCTTCCTGCCCATGGCGGCCACCTTCCAGGCCCTGGGCTATGAGGATGGGACCATTACCTGGGACAACGACGCCCGCACGGTGACCGCGGAAAAGGACGGAGTGACCCTTCTGCTGGCCATCGGGAAACAGGAGATCAAGGTCACCGGACCGGAGGGTGAGGAGACCATTCCCACCGATGTGGCCCCCTATATCGATCCGGCCTCTGACCGCACCTATATCCCGGTTGGACTGGTGGCCGACGCCCTGGACTACAACGTGGGCTGGGATGGGAATACAGCCACCGTGATGATCGACGATGTGGACGCCATTCTGGAGGCCAACACCGCCACCTATGCGTGGATGGACCGCTATATGGAGTACGGGCGGAAGTACACCCAGGACGCCTGCCAGGTGACTGGCGGCTATCAGATGGAGCTCACGGCGGAGAGCGCTGCGGAGGACGGCACGCTGGAGGAGGGATGTTTTACTTGTAAGGGCGACTACACCATGCTCCAGTCCCTGAAGGCGCTCCAGTTCGATACGGACATGGTGCTCAGCACCAGTGCGCCCAGCCAGGGGACCACATCTCTGGATGTGGACGCGGCCATGCGCATGAATCTGGAGACGGGGAAGCTGTACTTCCAGTCCGAAGCCCTCTCCGGGATGATGGGGGCGGAACAGACAGACAGCTGGTATCTGATGAATCTGAAAAGCACGATGGACGGCCTGTATGGCTCCGGCTACTACCAGGAGCTGATGGCTCTGGCCTATCAGGAGAACGACGGCGGCTTTGGTGAGGCCCTGGCGCTGTCGCTCCGGGAGTTCACTCCCGCCAGCCCGGATATGACCACAAAGGATATGCTTCAGCTCTATAACCAGCTGTTCAGTGATGAGGCATTCCAGAAGTCCGGCTCCTCCTATGTGTCCTCCAGCCAGTGGGATGGTGTGGATCTGACCTTCACACTGTTCACCACCGGCGGCAATCAGGTCAGCGGCTATGCGATGGAGCTGTCGGCGAACGACCCCAGCGGCCTGAGCATGGTCATGACCGCCTCCATGAAGAACGACAAGATGGAGATGAACATGGAACTCCATGGTATGGGGATGGATATGACCATGACCATGGACGGCGCTTACCGCCGGACCAGCACCAAGCCCGCGGGGACGCCTCCCGCCGGGGCCGAGGTGGTGGATGTGATGGAGCTGCTGCTCAGCATGGTCTCTGAGACCGGGGTTTGAGCAGAGTTGACTGGAAATACCAAAATAAGAGGGGCACAGCCGTGCCCCTCTTAATATTTTTGTGCGTTTATGAAAGGACGCCCAGATGTTCCAGCAGGATCTTGCACCCCATGAGCACCAGGACCAGGCCGCCGGCCAGCTCCGCCCAGGACTTGCCCCGGGAGCCCACAACGGCCCCGGCCTTGACCCCAACAGCGGAAAGAAGGAAAGTAGTCAGGCCGATCAGACTGACTGCCAGTAGGATGTCTACCTGGAGGAAGGCGAAGGTGATGCCCACAGTGAGGGCGTCGATACTGGTGGCCACCGCCAACGGGAGCATGGCCCGGGGGGAAAAGGAGGTCCCCAGGCTCTCCTCCTCCTGGCTGCGGGACTCCCGGATCATGTTCAGACCGATGAGGCCCAGCAGCAGGAAGGCAATCCAATGGTCGATGTTGGCGATCAGGACCTGGAAGCGGCTGCCCAGCAGCCAGCCCAAAAAGGGCATCAGGCCCTGAAACCCGCCGAACCACAGTCCGGCGGTGAGGGCATGGGGCAGGGTGACCCGCCCGGCGGACAGCCCCTTGCATACCGAAACGGCGAAGGCGTCCATGGACAGGCCCACGGCCAGAAGGAACAGTTCAAAAATACCCATATCCGTTTGTCAGTCCTCCCTTTCCAAGCGGAGATACTCCTGCCGGACGTTTTCTGTTACCCGGCGGAGGAGGGCGTCCAGCTGTGCCCGCTCCTGGGGGGAAAGGCCCTGTTCCAGCGTCTGGAAAAAGGCGCGCTGATTGGCCTGTCCATCCGCCACCACAGGCGCGGCCTCCGGAAGAAGGGTGAGATGGATCAGCTTGCGGTTGTCCGGACGGCGGACACGCAGCAGATAGCCTTTCCTTGACAGCCCCTCCACCGCGGCGGAGACATGGGATTTGGTCAGCCGCCGGATCTCCACGATGTCCTTTGCTGTGTCCAGCCCAGGGTGGTTGGCGAGAAACAGCAGAACGTCCAGCTCGATCTGAGTCATCTGATAGCGCGCTAGAACGGGGCTTTGCAGCTTATGATAGAGCAGCTCCAGCGTTCTCGCATGGGTAAAATAGTCCCAGGACACAGCACGGCCTCCTTGGTTTGTGATGAAAGCAGCTGCGGAAGCTCTGTCCGCGGCAGGTATTTGGCAGTTGACATATAAAAAGTGGTGTAGGGTGACTATAACAGCGGGCGGCCCCTTTGTCAAGGGCCGCCCGCCGCTTTTTTCGCTGGATCTCAGGTCAGGGGTGCTCGGTTCGGAGCGTCTCCACAGTGGAGGCGGGGATGGAAAATTCCAGCACGCCTTCCGCGGCGGCGGCCACGGAGGCCTCGTCAAAGACCAGCACCAGTCCTCCGTCCGGCGTCCAGTAGAAGGCCTGTTCAGGATCGATGGACCGGAATTCGTGGGAGAAATAGGAGCGGTCCCCCTCCTCCATCTGCCGGCGCACCTCGTCGGACAGCACCGATACATAGTCTGAGCCGCTGGGGAAGAGGTCGGATAGTGTGGCCATCTCTCCGGTGCTCTTGTCGATGTGGTAATAGCGCAGGATCTGGTATCCGCTGGCCTGGGTTTGAAGGGCGGATACGCAGAGGGTGAACCAGCGGTCCGTGTCCGCCGTCACCTCATAGCTCACGTCCAGACTTTGGTAGCCGCCCTGGGCCAGGACCTCCGCATCCTGCTGGAACTGGTCCAGAAGCCGGTCGATGTCGGCCTGTACCGCCGCGTTGACGGAGCTGCCCGCCTGACCGCCCTCCAGCACCTGAGGAACAGAGACGTCGGCGAAGCTGTGTCCGTCGTCATAGAGGTAGTTCCGCAGGGTGACTACCTGTACCAGAGAGCCCAGCACCGGGATCTGCTCCAGCACCTCGGCCGCAGAGGCGGACACATTGGGCAGGACCACCAGCAGGGAGGCTGCCACAGCGGCGAACCAGGCCCCCCAGTGGGAGAGCTGCCGCCGTTCTGGTTTCCGCCGGGGCGGTTCCTCCAGACTGTCACAGGTCTCCCGCAGCCGCTGGACAAAGGAGTCAGGCAGGGGAAAGGGCTCCTCCCGGGCGCGCCGCTTCAGATCTCGATCAAATTGATCCATGTTTACACCTCAATTCTCCGTGAATGTCTGTCGAAGCCGGTCTCTCGCCCGGCTGAGGCGGGTCTTGACCGCCCCCTGGGAGATCTTCAGGATCTGGGCCGTCTCGGCCACGGAGCAGTCCTCATAGTAGAACAGCGTGACGGCCGCCCGCATGGGCTCCGGCAGCTGAAGGACTGCGTCCCACAGCGTCAGATGCTCCGCAAGATCCGGCTCCGGCGTGGTCAGGTATTCCGCCGCCTGGTCGAAGTCCACGGTCCTCCGCTGCCGGCGGCAGAGGTCATAGCACTCGTTGACCAGGATCCGCAGGAGCCAGGATTTGAATTTTTCCGGCTCCCGCAGGCGGTCCAGATGGGAGTAGGCCGCGCAGACGGCCTCCTGCACCGCATCCTCCGCATCCTGCTGGTTGGACAAGATGGAACGGGCCGTGCGGTAGAGGGCGCTTTGATGCTCCTCCACAAGGCGGCAGAATGTTTCTTTGTCCAGGACAGCGTTGGTCATGGATGGGGGCGCTCCTTTCCGGGGTCGATCGGCCGATCTGTCTGTTTAGACGGGATGGGGGAGAAAAAGGTTACAGAGGCACAGGCATGAGACCTGTATTTTCCTACTATAATATCCCTGGAGAGAAACGTCAACATCTCCCGGCAGAGGGTGAGGGGAAATTTTTTGTGGGACTGTGAGTTTATGACTTCCATTTCTCCCGGAAATGTTGTATGATAAAATAAATCAGGACTGCTGTCCCTCTGGCTGAACAGGCGGTCCAGAAGCAAGTGAGGGCTGAATGATGGAAGCTGCCAACGTACACAACAAGCTGATCCTGGCTGTGGTGCAGGAGGACGACTATGACACCACGGTGAGCGAGCTGAACCAGAACGGTTTTTTTGTCACCATGCTCAGTTCTACCGGCGGGTTCTGGAAAAAGAAGAACATCACCATTATGCTGGGTGTGGAGGAGGCGCGTCTTGAGGATGCGCTGTCTATTTTGAAGCAGTGCGCTGGAAAACGGAAGCAGACCATTTACTCCAATGTGACCATGCCCACTGGGAGTCAGTACGCTGTGGCAATGCCCTCCGTGCCGGTGAATGTGGAGCTGGGCGGCGTGACTGTGTTTATCATGGATCTGGAGCGGCTGGAGAAGCTGTAAGCCAGAGGACAACGCCTTGTCTGCGCCCTGCCGGCCTGCTGGCTGGCAGGGCGCATTTTTGAAGGAAGCTCTGTGAAAATCTTAACGAAGTCTTTACCACCTGTGCGCCTTTTTTAAGGAAAAGTGTCCCGGTCCTATGGTATAATGGACCCAATATCCTGGTTCGCTTCCGGCCTGTCCGGAGCGGGACCTGTCTGGAGGTTTTGCTGTGCTATGACGGAGGCCCTGCTGCTGATCGGCTGTGTGATCGCCCTATGTACCTTGATGGGGCGGTTCCTGGACCGCCTGGCGGTCCCATCCCTGTTGATCTTCATCGCATTGGGAATGTGCTTTGGAGAAAACGGGTTGCTGCGCATTTATTTTAATGACTACTATGCCGTCAATCTGATCTGTTCGGTCAGTCTGATCTTCATCATGTTTTACGGCGGCTTCGGTACCAACTTGTCTGCTGCCCGGCCGGTGGCGGTCCAGTCGGTAGTTCTCTCCACCCTGGGGGTGGCGGGGACGGCGGCGCTGGTGGCCGCCTTTGCCCACTGGGCACTGAAGCTGCCCTGGCTGGAGAGCTTTCTCATCGGCTCGGTCATCTCCTCCACCGATGCGGCCTCGGTGTTCAATATCCTGCGGTCCAAAAAGCTGGCGCTGAAGGAGCATACTGACTCCTTACTGGAGATCGAATCGGGCTCCAATGACCCCATCTCTTATATGCTGACCACTGTGGCGGTGGGGCTCATGTCCGGGGAGAAAATGGTGGTCCCGCTGCTCCTGCTCCAGCAGCTGGCGGTGGGGATCCTGTGCGGGCTGCTGCTGGGCAAGCTGGCCATCTGGGCCCTGCGGCGGGGAGCCTTCCCATCGGAACAGAGCCAGACCATCTTCATCTTTTCTGTGGTCATCCTGTCCTATGCCCTGCCTACCGCCCTGGGGGGGAACGGGTATCTCAGCGCCTATCTCTGCGGTATCTGGATGGGAAATACCAAGCTGCCCCAGAAGCGCTATTTGGTACACTTCTTTGATGTGGTCACCGATGTGGCCCAGGTGCTCATTTTCTTCCTGCTGGGCCTGCTGGTGACACCGGTGGAGCTGCCCTCCGTCCTGCTGCCGGCCCTGTCCGTGATGGCCTTCCTCACTCTGGTGGGCCGCCCCCTGGTGGCCGCCCTGCTGCTGCTGCCCTTCCGCCCGTCACTGGGCCAGGTGGGGGTGGTGTCCTGGGCCGGACTGCGGGGCGTGGCCTCCATTGTGTTCGCCATCATGGCGGTGCTGGGCGGTGTGGAGATGAAATACGACCTGTTCAATCTGGTATTCTGCATCGTCCTGCTGTCCATCTCCATTCAGGGCACCCTGCTGCCCCGGGTGGCGGAGCGGCTGGCCATGATCGATCAGGCGGGTGATGTGAGCAAGACCTTCAACGATTACCAGGAGGAGAGCGACATTGACTTCATCAAGGTCCACCTGGGTCCGGGACACCCCTGGAGCGGTGGGACCCTGCGGGAGCTGCCCATCCCGCCGGATCTGCTGGTGGTGATGATCGCCCGGGGACAGGACACCATTGTGCCGCATGGCGGGACGGTTTTACAGACCGGCGACCTGCTGGTGATGGCGGCGAGGGCCTTTGAGGACCGGGAGAACCTCTCTCTTCAGGAGGTGGTGGTGGAGCGGAGCCACAAGTGGTGCGGGCGCTCGCTCAGCGAGATCTCGGTGCCCCGAAACTGCCTGATCGTGATGATCAAACGGGGGCTGGATACCATTATTCCGGACGGGAGCACCCGTCTGGAGGCTGGGGATGTCCTGGTGGCGGCCCAGTCCAATACAGCGGCGTCCGCCTGACGGGGGCGGGAATGATGACCTCATTCCCGCCTCTTTTTTGCTGTTCTTCTGTGATTTTGTGGATTGATAATTCTTTGGTTCTGTTGTATCTTAGTAAATGTATTAAGTTAATAATCTGTAAAATTTTTCGGCGGTCCGACAGGCGGACTCCAGTTCAGCGCGCCTGGCCCGGATCCGGTGAGAAAGGATGGAACGATCTGATATGATCCGCACCAAAAAGCGCCACCAGCTGGATATGTGTCACGGCTCTCTGGCGGATAAGATCCTGCTGTTTGCCATCCCCTTGATGGCCTCCAGTATGCTCCAGCTTCTGTTTAATGCTGCTGATGTCATTGTGGTGGGGCGGTTTGCCGGGAAGGAATCCCTGGCGGCGGTGGGCTCCACCACCTCCCTGATCAACCTGCTGGTGGCCCTGTTTGTGGGGCTCTCCGTGGGCTCCAATGTGGTGGTGGCCCGGAATCTGGGAGGGAAGCGGCACGACATGGTGGGCCGCGCGGTCCACACCTCCATTCTGATGGCCCTGGTCAGCGGCGCGATCCTGGCGGTGTTCGGCTTCTTTGCCGCCCGGCAGCTTCTGGTGTGGATGTCTTCTCCCGCTGATGTGATCGACAAGTCGGCCATCTATCTGCGGATCTATTTTTTGGGAATGCCTGCCACCATGGCATATAACTTCGGGGCCGCCATCCTGCGGGCCCAGGGGGACACCAAGCGCCCCCTGTATTTCCTGATCATCGCGGGCGTGGTCAACGTCATTTTGAACCTGATTTCGGTCATTCTGCTGAATATGGATGTAGCGGGGGTCGCCCTGGCCACCACCATCTCCCAGTATGTGTCCGCAGGGCTGGTCATCCTCTGCCTGACCAAAGAGGACGGTCCCCTGCGCCTGAATTTGAAGGCGATGAAGCTGGACCGGCATATTTTGGGGCAGATCCTGGAGATCGGCCTGCCCGCCGGCTTCCAGGGCATTGTGTTCTCCTTGTCTAACGTGCTGATCCAGTCCTCCATCAACTCCTTCGGCTCTACCGTGGTGGCTGGCTCTGCAGCTGCCGGCAACATTGAAAACTTTGTCTATCAGGCCATGAATGCCTTCTATCAGACCAACCTGACCTTCACCGGTCAGAACTACGGGGCAGGGGAGTGCCGCCGGGTGGATAAGACCCTGCTGTACTGCCAGGGCTTTGTGATTGTGACCGGACTGCTGCTGGGCAATTTGGTCTATTACTTTGGACATCCGCTGGTGAGCATTTACGCCCCCGGAGAGGAGGATGTGATTCGGCAGGGGATCATCCGCCTGGGCTATGTGGCCCGGCCCTATGCCCTGTGCGGCATCATGGATACCATGGTTGGCAGCCTGCGGGGCCTGGGTTACTCCATTGGGCCCATGATCGTCTCTCTCATCGGCGCCTGCGGCCTTCGGGTCGCATGGATCTTCACTATTTTCCAGATGTACCGCACGCCGGAGAACCTGTACATCTCTTATCCCATCTCCTGGATCGTGACCGGCGCAGTCCACATTCTGTTTTTCCTCTATGCACGGAAAAAAGCGTTCGCTCTGGTGCGGGCCGACTCCCGCAAGGAGGCGGAAGGGGAGCACCCTGTGACAGAGGAGCAGTGAGCCAGAAGCGCTCCGGATGCGGTGGCCAGCTGGGCCGCCGTTCGCTATTTTGCTGTGCACACTGGAAAAATCTTACCATATGCTTGAACCCCAAAAAAATCTGCTTCCGGATTTTAGTTTTCCCTAGACAAAGGAATCCACCTTGTGATAAGATACCCACAGCAGAGTGGGAGAAGCGCTCTGCATAGAGAGGAAGCGCACCGGTTTCCGCCGAGGCCGGCCCCGGGTCAAGCGCCCGCGCATCCCCATTATGGATGAAAAGAAGGAGATCAAAATGGAAATCCGCAAAATTTTTGTCGTCGGTTCTGGTCTGATGGGCAGCGGTATCGCGCAGACTGCCATCCAGGCTGGCTATGAGGTCATTCTGAACGACCAGAGCAAGGCCGCCCTTGAGCGGGGGCAGGCCGGCATCAGCAAGCGCCTGGAGCGCCTGGTGGAGAAGGGCCGCATGACCGCGGAGGAGAAGGAGGCCTGCATGGGCCGCCTGACCACCTCTGTCAGCGTCCATGTGGCGTCCAATGTGGATATGGTCATCGAGGCCATCTACGAGAACCTGGAGGCCAAGCAGTCTATCTTCCAGCAGCTGGACAAGATCTGCGACAGCCGCACCATCTTCGCCTCCAACACCTCCTCCATCTCCATGACCAGCCTGGCCGCCGCCACCAGCCGTCCGGAGAAGGTGGTGGGTATGCACTTCTTCTCCCCCGTGCCTGTGATGAGTCTGGTGGAGATCGTCTACGGCCTGCGCACCTCCAAGGAGACCATCGACATCGTGGACGAGTTGGGCAAGAGTATGGGCAAGCGCACCATCCTGGCCAAGGATAAACCCGGCTTCATTGTCAACCGTATGCTGCTGCCCATGCTGAACGAGGCCGTTCAGGTCCTGGACGAGGACATCGGCACCGTGGAGGATGTGGACGAGGGCATGATGCGGGGCTGTAACCATCCCATGGGTCCCCTGGCTCTGGCTGACATGATCGGCCTGGACATCCTGCTGGAGGTCATGGAGACCTTCTACCTGGACCTGGGCGACACCAAGTACCGTCCCGCCCATCTGCTGCGCAAGATGGTGTCCGCCGGATACCTGGGGCGCAAGTCCGGCGCCGGCTTCTATGTCTATGACGAGGGCAAGAAGGTCGGCGTGAATCCAGTCCTGGTTAAGGCCTGAGTACACAAACTCAAAAGATCTTACAAGCGCCCCGGGGCTCTGCTGAGCTCCGGGGCGCTGCGTTTGACAGTGGAGAGGAGGGATCCGCTTGAAGCTGAGGAGATACCGCGTCTCTGACTGCTCGGAGCTGACGCGGCTGTTCTATGACACGGTCCACTCCGTCTGTGCCAGGGACTACACGCCGGAGCAGCTGGATGCCTGGGCGGACGGACATCCGGATTTGGAGACATGGGACCGCTCCCTGCGCGCCCATGACACCTTGGTGGTGGAGGAAGGGGGACGGATCCTGGGTTTTGGGGATATGACGGCGGATGGCTATCTGGACCGCCTGTTCGTGCATCGGGAGGCCCAGGGACGGGGGATCGCCTCCGCCCTGTGCGCCGCGCTGGAGTGCCGCTGCTCCGCTTCAGAGTTTACGGTCCACGCGTCACGGACCGCACAGCCCTTCTTCCAGGGCCGGGGGTATCAGGTGGTGCGGGAGCAGCAGGTGGAGCGCAGAGGGGTCCTGCTGACCAACTTTTTGATGGTGCGGCCGGCGGATGGTGTGGAAGAAAAGAGAAAATAATTAAATAAAAACAAAAATAAAATTAAAGATTGACTTTAATAAAATTAAATGCTATAGTGGGGGCAGAGAGGGGGAAAGAGGATGCCCATTGAGACAGTTCCTGAGTGGATGGCCGGACTGGAGGAGGAGGACGTGGCCTTCGTCCGGCGCTTTGTGCTGGCCTCCGGGTCCCTGAAGGAGGTGGCGGGGGGCTACGGTGTGACCTATCCCACTGTGCGCCTGCGTCTGGACCGGCTGATCCAGAAGATCCATCTGAGTGAGGATACCGCCGCCGATCCATATATTGCACTGATTAAGCGGCTGGCTGTGAACGAGAAACTGGATCTCGACACCGCCAAGGTGCTGATCTCCGCTTATAAAAAGACGAAGGGAGAATGATACCATGTTTATGGCTTCGCTGGCTGGTCTGATAGCCCTGCCGCTGATGTTGCTGAGTCTCCTGCTGCCTGTGGCCCTGGCAGTGGCCCTCCAGGTGTGGCTGTGCAAGCGGAGGAGCCGCTGGCTGGGCCTGATCCTGCCGGGTCTGACCCTGTTGGCCAGTCTGCTGATTCTGCTGTCCATGGCCGCCTTCACCCAGGTGGGAGCGTCGGAAGTGGTCTATGATGAGCACGGCGCTGTGGTGGAGGAGCACCATGCGGAGCATTGGGAGGCGTTCACCGGGGCGGAACTGGGGGCGGCGGGAGGCGTCTTCCTGGTAGCCAATATCCCCACCGTGGTGCTGGGCGGCATCTGGCTCCACTATAAGAACCGCCGGGATCTCCGGGAGGAGATGAAGCGGATGGACCTTCAGGACCTGGAATAGGGTGTGGCGCCAGGCCATTTTTCCAGGTAATGTGATCCTTCGGACTTGTGGGAAACTGTTTCAGATCAATTTGACTTTTTTCAGAAAATCGTATATAATTAAAAGAGTTTTCTGAAAAAACATCCCTATTTCTCGGATTTTCCGGTGAATTTGGATATTCCCACAAAAGACCGCGGGGCTTCCCTGAAAAATTCGGAGGATCCCCTTTGCCGGCGCTTGCGCCGGTCCGCCGCTCCACGGTCCTGTTTTGGAGGTTTCTGTATGAGTTTTGCCATTCCCCGGTATCGGGAACCGGATTTCGCCGCCCTTGGGCTGGAACGGGCGCCGGATGTGAAGCTGGTCCCCGCGGAGCGGGACGGAGTGATGCCCCGCGGCTACCACGCCACCACGCTGTTTCCTGAGTATTACCACATTGGCGGCCGGTGGGTCCTGGCGGAGGACAGCCGCATGGACTGCGTGGCCGTGGTGCGGGACGGGGCGGTGTCCATCGTAGAGTTCCGTAACGTCAGGGCGGGGGAACTGGTGGTGGTTGGCCGAACGGAGGACGGCTCCGAGGGAATCTACGTCCACCCCAATTGCTTTGTGGATCAGAGCGGCGAGGCGGAGGCATTTGCCTTCCGTACTGGGCGCAGCCGGGAGACCGCATATTCCATCGACTATGACGGCCTGTACGACCTGCTCCGCCACGAACGGGAGCATGGGAATATCCTGTGGGTCATGGGACCGGCCTGTTCCTTTGACGCCGACTCCCGGGCCGCCTTTGCCGCCCTGGTGCGGGACGGCTTTGTCAACGGGCTGATGGCCGGAAACGCCCTGGCCACCCACGACCTGGAGGCGGGCTATCTGGGGACTGCTCTGGGGCAGGATGTGTACACCCAGCAGGCCCACTTCAACGGCCACTATAACCACATCGATACCATCAATGAGGTCCGCCGCCTGGGCTCCATCCAGGCATTCGTGGAGTCCGGCCAGGTCCGCAACGGCATCATGTATGAGTGCGTCCGCCATCAGGTGCCCTTTGTGCTGGTGGGCTCTGTCCGGGATGACGGCCCCCTGCCGGAGGTGTACGGCGATGTCTACCAGGGCCAGGACGCCATGCGGGAGCTGGTGCGGAAGGCCACCACCATCATCTGTATGGCATCCACCCTCCACACAGTGGCCACCGGAAATATGACCCCCTGCTACCGGGTGGTGGACGGGCAGGTACGCCCCCTCTTTTTCTACTCGGTGGACATCTCGGAGTTTGCGGTGAACAAGCTGCGGGACCGGGGAAGCCTGTCGGTCAAGACCATTGTGACCAATGTTCAGGATTTTATCGTCCATGTCCGAAAGGGCGTCTGTCCTCCGGAGGGCTGAACCATAGGGAATATAAAATACGCCTCCGCCGGCCGGCGGAGGCGTATTTTTGTGCCGTTTAAGCATCCGGGCCGCTCCGGTCCTCCCGGAGGACGTCAGCGGCAGCCCGCAGAAGCTTTTTCAGCGTGAGAAGGATGTGGCTCCGGGTATCCTCGTCCAGCTGGACCAACCCCTGGATCAGGGTATACAGCCGCCTGGGCTGGGCCAGGTCCTCCAGCTCCTGGGCCTGGGTGTCCTCAAAGGCCTGATACAGGCTGTCCAGAAAGCGCTCACGGTCCTGGGGCGTGAGACCGGCCAGCCAGTTTTTCAGTGTGAGATCCAGATTCCGGCTGCCGCTGCTGAGTTCCTCTAGACAGATGAAGCTGCCTCCCCGCACCGCCCAGGTGTATGGGTCATGCTGGAAAATGCCAAGGTGGCGGCTTTTGACCACGGTATACGGCTCCTCGTGCTCCAGAAGCATCCCCACCACAGAGGACTGGGGAACATAGCTGCGGATGCGGGGGAGCAGCTCCTGATACCCGGTAGCGGAGAGCACCCGCTGAGTGAAGCCGGGGCTGTCGTAGCTGTATACCGCGCCAATCCGGTCCCGCAGCTCCGGGGGAGAGAGGGAGGCGGAAAAAACAGCCAGGTTGCCCCCTTTGGAGTGTCCAGCCAGCAGCAGAGGGCCGGGGCGGGCGGCAGCCAGCCGGGCGGTATAGTTCAGGGCGGCGGACTGGGCTGGGACGACCTCCAGAAAGCTCAGATTAAAGTCCTCCTTCCAGCCCACCAGAGTGTTGTCTGTTCCGCGAAAGACCAGCAGGGCCTCTCCGGTGTCCAGCAGCACGGTGAGGGCGGAAAACTGCATTTCCCGCTCCGGGTCCAGGCAGTCCTGATAGAACGTGAGGGGCAGGGAGGCGAAGCGGGGAGCGGAGAGGAGAGCCTTCAGCAGGGGAAGATCATGCCTGCACCGCACCCGGTCCTCTGCCTCCTGCTCCGGCAGGGCGAGGAAGGCCTCCGCCGCCTGCTGAAGGGGGACGGACAGGCTGGGGGAGTCCGGGACCAGCTCCTGAAACCGGACATAGGACAGGGTGGAGAGAATCAGGCCGTCCACAGGGCCGAAGGGGACCTGGGACAGGGGGATATCCCCCCTCCAGGCGAGGTAATCGAACAGATCTGACATGAGACAGCAGACCGCCTTTCTAAAGTTTCTATGGGGTGTAGCGCGCCCCATAGATCAAGAATGGCCGCCCGGGCGGGCGGCCATTGGGAGCGATGCGAATCCTGTGAGGATCAGCTGGCGGGCTGGGACAGGATCTCCTCCTTACGCTGGAGCAGCTCGTCGGACAGCAGCATGGCCTGGACCTGGTCGAAGCCCAAACGGGTGATGGTGTCGGCGAAGCGCTCCTTGGGCTGGCCGTAGGCGCGGAAGAGCAGCAGACATTTTTCGATCAGAGTCAGGAGCTCCTCCTGATCGGTGAAGATCGCGCTCAGGGGACGGCCCATGGCGGTGCGCTTGCCCCAGCGGCCGCCAATGTAGACTTGGTAGCCGGTGGCCTGGGCCTCGATGGCATGGAAGGGGCACTTGGGGATACAGCGGCCGCAGTTGTTGCACTGAGAGGGGTCGATGACGGCCTTGCCATCCACTACCTTGGCAACATGGAGGGGGCAGGATTTTTCACACAGCTTGCATCCCTTGCACAGTTCAGGGATGACGCGGGGGATGCGCTGTCCCACAATGCCCACGTCGTTCAGGTCGGGCTTCACACAGTTATTGGGGCAGCCGCCCACCGCGATCTTGAACTTGTGGGGCAGCTTGACTCCGGCGTAGCCCTTGAAGAAGCGTTCGTGGATCGCAAGGGACAGGGCGTTGGTATCGATCAGGCCGTACTGGCAGGTGGTACCCTTACAGGAGACCACTGGGCGGACCTTGGCGCCGGTGCCGCCGGTCTCCAGACCAGCCTGCTCCCGGAGAAAAGTCCGAAGGGGCTCGATATTTTCAAAGGGAACGCCTTGGATCTCCATGGTCAGGCGGGTGGTCATGGCTACCTCGCCGCTGCCGAAGCGCTTGGCTGCCTCCGCGATGATATGGCACTCCTCCGCAGTGATCTTTCCGTTGCGGGTGATGACACGGCCGTTGAATCGATCCTGGGTGCGCTTGTCCCAGAGAAATCCCAGGGCCTTGACCCGGGTGACCTCACTTTGCGGGATCGGGGCCGCTTTGGTATTGGGTTCGTTCATATCGTTACCTCCCTAAATGGCTGCGTTACGAAGGCTCCGCAGTGCGGTCAGCCTTCCATATCAGACGCTTTCTTTTCTGTATCTACCATAGCAGAAACGGAGAACTTCGTCAATCAAAATATGTTGGAACTTACGGGCTGGGACTGCTCTTTTGAACCTCCGGCGATTGTAGAAGAAAATACTTGGGTTTGTGGAAATGTTCCGAAACAATAATCCCCAGTCCGTTTGGACTGGGGATGTATTTTGAGCGTATTGGAATCAGATCACACCAGCTTGGCGCCATTGACCTTAACGCCGGGGCCCATGGTGGAAGCCACCACGCAGCTCTTGATATACTGGCCCTTGGCGGCGGCGGGCTTGGCCTTGACGATCGCGCCCATGATGGCGTTGAAGTTCTCAGCCAGCTTCTCCGCACCGAAGGAGACCTTGCCGATGGGGCAGTGGATGATGTTGGTCTTATCCAGACGGTACTCCACCTTACCGGCCTTAATCTCGTTGATGGCCTTGGTCACGTCCATGGTGACGGTGCCGGCCTTGGGGGAGGGCATCAGGCCCTTGGGGCCCAGGACCTTACCCAGACGGCCCACAACGCCCATCATGTCGGGGGTAGCCACGACCACGTCGAAGTCGAACCAGTTCTCCTTCTGGATCTTCTCCACCAGGTCCATGTCACCCACGAAGTCGGCACCGGCGGCACGGGCCTCGTCGGCCTTGGCGGCCTTGGCAAAGACCAGCACGCGCTGGGTCTTACCGGTGCCGTGGGGGAGGACGATGGCGCCGCGGACCTGCTGGTCAGCGTGGCGGGAGTCAACGCCCAGCTTCACATGGAGCTCAACGGTCTCGTCGAACTTGGCGGGAGCGGTCTTGACCAGCAGCTCCATGGCCTCGTTGGTATCGTACAGAGCGTTCTTGTCGATCTGCTTGGCGCTCTCCTGATATTTCTTGCCTCTAAACATTGTTTACACCCTCCTTACTCGCCCACGACGATGCCCATGGAGCGGGCAGTACCGGCGATCATGCTCATAGCGGCCTCGACGCTGGCGGCGTTCAGATCGGGCATCTTGGTCTCCGCGATCTTGCGCACGTCCTCCTTGCTGATGGTGGCCACCTTGGTCTTGTTGGGGACACCGGAGCCGGACTCGATGTTGCAGGCCTTCTTGATCAGAACAGCGGCGGGAGGGGTCTTGGTGATGAAGGTGAAGGAGCGGTCGGCGTACACAGTGATGATGACGGGGATGATCATGCCCACGTCGTTCTTGGTGCGCTCATTGAACTCCTTGGTGAAGGCGGCGATGTTCACGCCGTGCTGACCCAGAGCGGGGCCAACAGGGGGGGCGGGAGTCGCCTTACCGGCGGGGATCTGCAGTTTTACGTATCCAGTTACTTTCTGTGCCACGAAAGAGCACCTCCATAATGAAAATGTGGTTGTGTTGGGCGTTACGCGCCCATTTGGCGGGACGGACTGAACCGTCCCTCCCACGTTCTGCGGCCCGATGCCGCAGAGAGAAATGTCCGTTGCTGGCGGCGGGGACTTACCGGTCCATGGGCTCGACCTGATCCAGCTCCAGTTCCACAGGGGTCTCCCGTCCGAACATGGAGACCATCACGCGGACCTTGCCGCGCTCCAGGTCCAGCTCTTCCACAGTGCCCAGGAAGGACTCCAGGGCGCCGTCGGTGATCTTGACGCTGTCTCCCACCTGATAGCCCACCACGATCTCGCGCTTCTCTACGCCGAGGGCGGCGACGTCATCTTCAGACAGGGGGATGGGCTTGTTGCCTTCGCCCAGGAAGCCGGTGACGCCGCGGATGTTCCGCACCACATGCCAGGTCTCGTCATTCATGACCATCTTGACCAGCACATAGCCGGGGAACACCTTGCGCTCCACTTCCTTGGGACCGTTGTCTGTGATCTCGGTGACAGTTTCCAGCGGGATGCTGATCTCATGGATCACATCCTGCAGGTGGCGGTTCTCGACATACTTTTCAATGGTGGCCTTGACCGTGTTCTCATACCCGGAGTAGGTATGGACCACATACCAATTCACATTGTCAGCCATGCCGCTCACCCATTCACGAGGTGGAACAGGGCCTGGATCAGGCCGCCGGCCACCGCATCAAACAGCCAGATGAAAATGCCCACAACGATAACACAGGCGATGACGATCAGGGTGTTGTTGACGGTCTGCTTGCCGGTGGGCCACACGACCTTCTTCAACTCGATCTTCAGTTCCCGGAACCAACGGCCGATGCGGGCAAAGACGCCGGGCTTGGACTTTTTGTCGGACTTCTTGTCCTTCTTGGCCTTATCGGCCTTGGGAGCGGAGGGAACGCTCTGCTCCACCTTTTCGTTCTCAGCCATCTTTGTTACCCTTCTTTCCTTTCAGCCATCCCAGAGGAATTACTTCGTCTCATTGTGGACGGTGTGCTTTCTGCAGAAGGGGCAGTACTTGTTGAGCTCCAGACGGTCAGGGGTATTCTTCTTGTTCTTCATGGTGTTGTAGTTTCTCTGCTTGCACTCAGAGCACCGCAGGGTGATCTTGATGCGCGCGCCGGCTTTGCTTGCCATAGGTTCGGCACCTCCTTAGTGTTTTGTGGAGGAAGCCCTCCACTTTAAATCCCGCATAGACGAAAAACGCCGGATGCGGACTGATGCCGAATCCAGCGACGTACAGGCGCAGATGGAACTGCGCCGAGACGTTACGGTGGGATCCGGCGATTGCCTCCCTGTGTTCCGGAGTCCGGAGAAGGGGGTCGGGCGGCATTACACCGTAAAAATGCGCACGACAAAAAGCCCCTTTTCACAGGTATCTACTAATGTACCACAAACAGTGCAGTACGTCAAGAAAAAAATTATTTTTGTGGCGAATTGGAGTGAGCAGGAGGAGAACGGTGTGTTTTAAGCTTTCACGAGTTGACAGGGGAACCAGAATTCAGTATCCTGTTGTTGAAACGGATGCTTAGCCATGCCGGACAGACATGGGAAAGTGCAAAGCGAGGTGGAGGGTGGAACGTCGGGATGACAAGCGGGAGGAAGCTCTCCTGCATGATTTTGGCGTGCAGCTACGGTGGCTTCGGGAACAGCGCAGGATGACGCTGGAGGAGGCAGAGGCGCGCTCCGGGGTCTCCACCAGCAGCCTCTCCGCATACGAGCGGGGCGAGGGAAATCCCACCCTGCGTACGGTGATGCTTCTGGCGGAGAGCTATCAGGTGCCGCTGTCCGGTCTTCTCCGGGAGAAGGACCGGGAGCCGGACTGTACACAGGCTGCTTCCGCCTGTCTGCTTCAGTGCATTGAGGCCATGTCCGGAGTGCTCCGCCGGGGGGCCACACAGCCGGAGCTGAAACAGTGTGCTGCCGAGTGTATCGGTTGGCTGGAATCTATCCTGAGAACGGACCGGGCAGACGGCGGACAGGAGAACGAGGACAAGGCGGGAAAAGGGAGCCTCGAGGAAGGATGAGAACTGAGGAGCGGTTTGCCCCTCATGTTCGGCGTGTCCAAACCTATATGTCCAGAAGCCAGTCTGACGCATGATGGAACACGGCTTTTGCATCAGAGATCCAAGCGGAGTGGAAAGCAGCGGGTCAGTCGGAAAGCGGCAGCACCCTGGTCGAGGGGATGCTGCCGCTCTGGTGTTTTTGCGCTTGATATTCTAAGTTCGAGATATTCCATTGGCCTTCCGGGCGGCGGCGCTTATGCGCCGCACAAGTGTTTTGCCGCAAGTAAAACCTTGCGCAGAGGCAATTTATTTACCCCGAGCATCCAAATACCGAGGACTGGAGGCCGCCTCCGGCGGCCGGAACCAAAAAAGAAAGACATGACCTGTGGTCATGTCTTTCTTTTTTGCAAAGGGCGGTTAAGATCGATATTTTCTCGAAATAAAACAAAAACGCCGCAGAGCGGCGGCCCCGAATCGGAATCCAGCGCAAGCGAATCCGATTCGGAAGCGAAGAGCAGCGGAATGAGTGCGCGATGAGTTTTTGATGCGAAGCATAAAAAACTCGTCGCAAACGATATGCCGCTTGCGACGAGCTGGTGCGCGAGGCGGGAGTCGAACCCGCACGCCCTTGCGAGCACTGGCACCTGAAGCCAGCGAGTCTACCAATTCCACCACTCGCGCGAATGGGGAGGTTGAGCAGTTGTATTGCTCAGTGCAGGCATCATATTACCATATCCGAGAGCGGGTGTCAAGCTTTTTTTGCGGGATCCTGTCATTTTCTTTTTTGCCGCTTTGAACGGCGGGAGAGTGCGCATAAACAGGGCCCAGGGCAGGAACACTGTGGAAAAGGAGTGTGTCTGGCATGAAAAAGACTACCTGGCGTTTCGCTGTCTCCGGGGCGGCGGCCGGAGCGGCAAACGGACTGTTCGGCGGAGGCGGCGGATCGGTGCTGGTCTCCCTGCTCACCCGCTTCTGCGGGCTGGAGCAGCGGCAGGCATTTTCTACCTCTCTGGCGGTCATACTGCCCCTGTGCGTCCTGTCTGCGGCAGTTTATCTGGTTCGGGGCGGCCTGGACCTGATGGCGGCCCTGCCCTACCTGATCGGCGGAACGGTGGGCGGCTGGCTGGGGGGCAGGTGGTTCCGAGGGGTGCGGGTGGTGTGGCTCCGGAGGGCTTTCGGGCTTCTGCTGCTGTATGGGGGAGCGAGGTGTCTGCTGTGAGGGAGTGGCTGCTCCCCCTGCTGGCGGGCGGGGCGGCCGGGGTGCTGTCCGGCTTTGGAGTGGGAGGCGGAACGCTGCTTCTGGTGTATATGACCGCCTTCGCCGGCCTGGATCAGCGCCTGGCCCAGGGGATCAACCTGCTGTATTTTCTTCCCTCCGCCGCCATGGCTCTGCCAGCCCACTGGAGGAACGGCTCTGTGGTTCGGCCCGTCCTGCTGCCTGCCATTCTGGCCGGTCTGCTGACGGCGGGTGTGACCGCCTGGGTGGCCACGGTGGTGGAGGTGGAGCTGCTGCGCCGGTGCTTCGGTGGATTTTTAATCATCATCGGGGGGATGGAACTGTTTGGGAAGGAGCGGGGCAGCCAGGAACCCTCTTCATGAAACGTCTGCGGGCCGCCCAGTTTGGGCGGCCCGCAGGTCGTATATGGATCAGATTCAGCCAATGCCGCCCTTGATGGCGCCCAAGATCAGTACCAGCAGGGTGACGCCGCAGAACAGATATTTGGCCATGGGGTAAAACCAGCGGCCCAGGGGCTTGCTTCGGGACAGATTGACCTGCTCCAGCACATAGTCCTTTCCACACACCCAGAAGAACATTACCCCGGCCAGCAGGGCGCCGATGGGGCAGATGTAGATGGAGCACACGTCCATCCAGTCGGACACGATGGGAGCGATGGCCAGCCCAACGCCCACACCGACCGCGCCGATGATGGCCACAGCCGCGGGACGCTTCAGGTGGAACAGCTCCTGAAGGGTGGCGGTGGGTGCCTCGAACAGGTTGACCAGAGAGGTCAGTGCGGCGAAGAGCACCGCCAGGAAGAACACCACCAGCAGGATGGGCCCGCCAGGCAGGCGGCTGATCACATTGGGCAGGAAAATGAACATCAGGCCCGGGCCGCTGTTGTTCAGCTGCTCCCCGGCCACCGCCATGGCGGGGATGATGACCAAGGAGGCCAGCATGGCGGCCAGGGTGTCAAACAGGGCGACCATCTTGGCGTCAGCCGGTACGTCGGAGTCCCGGCCCAGGTAGGAGCCATAGATCAGCGTCCCGTTGCCCGCGATGGACAGGGAGAAAAACGCCTGCCCCAGGGCAAAGACCCATACCATAGGGTCCAGCAGGCCCTCGGGCTTGAGGACGAAAATGTACCGGTAGCCCTCAGCGGCCCCGGGGAGGGTGGCCAGATAGACGGCCAGCCCGATGAACAGCAGATAGAACAGGGGGGTCATCACCTTATTTGCCTTTTCGATGCCCCTGCCGATGCCGAAGGCCATGATGACCACCGTCACCGCCATCCCTACCAGCTGCCAAAAGATATTGCCTCCGGCAGTGGCGCCGAAGTTGGCGTCAAAGGCGGCCACGCCCTGCATCTGGGACAGGCTGCCGGTGAAGGACTGGAAGGTGTACTTAAAGATCCAGCCGGTGACCACAGAGTAGCCGATGGCCAGAGCCAGGGAGCCCAGCACCGGGATCAGTCCCAGCAGCTTGCCCGGCCTGTCGCTGCCAAAGCGCATCCGGGTGGCCTCGCCGAAGGCGTGGACCGGACCGGAGCGGGTGGCGCGGCCGAAGGACATCTCTCCAATGACGCCGGTGGAGCCGATGATGACCACGAAGATCAGATAGGGGATCAGAAAGGTGGCCCCGCCATAGGCGGATACCCGGGCGGGGAACAGCCAGATATTGCCCATTCCTACCGCCGAGCCGATACAGGCCAGAATGAAGCCCCATTTGGAGCCCCAGGAGTCGCGTTTTGTACCTTGCAGCATGGAGTCACGTCCTTTGCTGGCCCGCGGAGGCGGACCGGATTCGGTATGCTTTATCATACCACAGTTTTGGGAAAAAACAACTCCTGACTTCCGAGAAGGCGGCACGACGGGAGCGAAACGGGAAAAGCGCCCCGGAGCAGGCTCCGGGGCGCGGGTGCTGGCTGGACGCGGCGGCTCAGTCCTGGATGTCGCAGCAGCGGCGGTCACAGAAATACTCCCGGATCAGGGGCAGCACAGCCTGGTGCTCCGGGTGGTTCTGATAGAGCGGCAGGTCATCGGCCTGGGCGACCTCGGAGTAGAGGACCAGGTCGCAGTTGCTGCTGCTCAGAGGCGGGCAGCTGGCCTTCACCTCCAGGGCGCAGGGGACCAGATCCTTCAGTGCGTTGATGCGGGGGACGATCTCCTCCCGGACGGCCTGGCGCTGCTCCTCGGTGAGCTCAGGCTTGAAATTCCAAGAGACGATATGACGGACCATCGAACATTCCTCCTTCTTGCGTGATACTCCTATTGTAGCGGGGAAGGGGGCTTTCGTCAACGGAGAACTTGTCCGGTGCGGGTCCGCTCTGCGGGGTACAGGCCCAGGGCCACGGTGACGTCGGCGATCTCCGGCCAGGGGGCCAGCACAGTGCGGATGTCCAGGCTCTGAGCGGCCTCCAGCTTGCGGCGCAGGGTGGCCCCGTCATCAAAGAGGACGAAGTGGGCCCCGGACTCCCGGCTCATGTAGGTGAAGTACCGGGCGCACAGCTCCTGGGAGAAGAAGATGGAGGGAGAGAGCTGATGGATGCGGCGGTGCAGCTCGTCCTGGGAGAGCGGGGTGCCGCTTCCGGAGGGGGAGGGAAGAAAAAAGTCCTCCGCCACCCGTTGGAGGGCCAGGGCCACCCGGTCCCGGCCGAAGCGCTCCTGGGCCTCTTGCAGGCGCTGCTGGAGGGAGCCGCCGGACAGGGCGGAGGAGATCATCACCAGGGCGTGCTCGGAGCAGTGGCCGTACTGCTCGGGCACGATAAGGGTCCAGTTCCGGCGGCGGCACTGGCCGCCCAGCTCCCGCACCACCTGCTCCAGGGGCGGGAGCCTGCCTGCCTCAAAGTCGCAGACCACTCCGGTAAAGCCCCGGGCGGAGCACTCCTGGATGACCTCCTGACAGAAGGGAGGCGCGGCCCCCAGTCCATCGAAGGTGCGGCAGTCCAGCAGCATCATCCCGCCCCGTGGGGCGGAGCTCCCATTGGCCCGGAACAGGTGAGGCCCGCGCCCCATGCGGTAGACCGCGTGGGCGGGGATCACGGGCAGGCGCTGGATCTCCCGCAGGCGGTCGGGCGTGATGGTCACGATGATGGATTCCAATGACATGACAGGGTCCCCCTTGTCCAAATTTTTCTGACGTGATATACTGGGGCAGAGAGCCGGGCGGCCCTTGCCCGCACCAGGCGACGTCTGTTCCACTGTATGGCCGGGACAGACCGGTTAGAACAAAAGGAGGACACATCCTTGCCCGTTTCACCAATTCCAAGAGGGGTCTACCCCTCTGTCACCGCCCTGGATCCAAAGGCCCTGCGGGCCAGGGGGATCACCCTAGTGCTGGCCGACCTGGACAACACCCTGGTCCCCTATGGCGTGACCGAGCCGCCGGAGGAGATCGTGGCCTGGAAGCAGGCACTGGAGGCCCAGGGGATCCAGCTGTTTCTGCTGTCCAACAGCCGCAGGCCCGGCCGGGCCCAGGGCTTCGCCCAGCGGCTGGGCATCCCCTATCAGGGGCACTCCGGCAAGCCCAGGCGGGCGGGCTATCTCCGGGCCATGGAGCGCATGGGGCGCAGGCCGGAGGAGACCGTTATGGTGGGCGACCAGATCTTCACCGACACCCTGGGGGCCAACAACGCCGGGGTGGTCCCCATGCTGGTGGAGCCTATCCGGCTGGCGGGGAACCCGGGGCGCTATCTGCGCTATGCGGCGGAGACTCCCTTCCGCCTGCTGGGAAAAAGGAGGCCCTTCCTGTGAGCGCGCGGTTCGGCCCGGCGGGCAACAGCGACAGCTTTTCCAGGGTCCACCGATCCTCCCTGGCCGCGCCCAGCTGGATTGCGGGGCGGGGGCTGGACTGCTATGAATACCAGTGCGGAAAGGGGGTCCATGTGGGGGAGGACACCGCGCGGAAGGTGGGAGAGAACGCTGTGGAGGCGGGGATCTCCCTGTCCCTCCACGCACCTTACTTTATCAACCTGGCCAACCCGGACCCGGAGGCCCTGAAAAAGACCGTCGGCTATATCACGGGGGCCTGTCTGGCGGCCTCCTGGATGGGAGCGGAGCGGGTGGTGATCCACTCCGGGGCGCTGATGAAGCGCAGCCGGCAGGAGGCCCTGGAGACCGCCAGAGCGTCCCTGCGGGAGGTCATCGCCGCCTGTGACGGAGCAGGCTTCGGGCACATCGCCCTGTGCCCGGAGACCATGGGAAAGATCAACCAGCTGGGGGATCTGGACGAAGTGCTGGAGCTGTGCACCCTGGGTGAGCGCCTGATCCCCTGTATCGACTTCGGCCACCTGTACGCCCGCTCCTTGGGGGCGGACGACGGGCAGGAGGCGTTTGTTCGGATGCTGGACCGGGTGGAGGAGGTGCTGGGGACGGAGCGGGCCAGCCGTTTCCACAGCCACTTCTCCCACATCGAATTCACCCCCAAGGGGGGCGAAAAGTGCCACCGCACCTTCGCCGACGACGGGGGCTTCGGTCCGGACTGGGCTCCTCTGGCGGCGGAGATCGCCCGACGGGGCTGGAGCCCTACTTTCATCTGCGAAAGCGCCGGGACGCAGGCGGAGGATGCACTGGAGATGAAGAAGATCTATCAGGAGGCGCTGGCCGCCCAAGAATAGAGGCGCTTTCGCAGGGGCCCCATCTCAAGATGGGGCGGCGCGTCTGCGCCGAACAAGCATTTTTGCGGAGCAAAAATCTTGGCGGAGGCGGAATTGATTTCCGCCGAGCAGTGAAAAAACGGGTCCCCATTCGATGGCCCATCGAATGGGAAAAAGCGCGGGGACGCAGGCGGAGGATGCACTGGAGATGAAACGGATCTACCAGGCGTTTTGTGGGAATTAGGAATTAGGAGTTAGGAATTGGAGATGGGGAGTGCAGAGATGGACAGAGTCTGGCAGGAGCGGGCGATCCGCAGTTGGTTTTCCATGTGGCTGGAGGGCAAGGCGGGAGATCTGACGGCACTGTTTACTCCAGATGTGCAGTATATCGAGAGCTGGGGGCCGGAGTACCGCGGTGTGTCCCAGGTCCGGCACTGGTTCCAGGAGTGGAACACCCGCGGGCGGGTCCTGGTCTGGGAACTTCGGAGCATCCTGCACGACGGGGACCGCTCTGTGGCGGAGTGGTACTTCAAAAATACGGTGGATGGCAGGATGGAGGAATTTGACGGGCTCTCCCTGATCCACTGGAGCGGAGACGGGAGGATCCGCCGGCTTCAGGAATTTGGTTGCCAGCGGGACAGGTATGATCCCTATGCAGACGGACCGGACCCCAAGTTTCAGGAGCGGCCGAGCCTGTGGTTTTAGAGAGGAGAGGATCACGATGGATCATATTGCAAAAATCACCGCACAGCTGCCGGAGCACGGCCTGGACGCCATGCTGGTCACCAGCGCCCCCGGCGAGCGCTACGCTGTGGGCTTTGAGGGGGAGGGCTGGGTCCTGGTGAGCCGGGACGGGGCCCGCTACTCCACTGACGGCCGGTACATCGAGGCGGCCCGGCAGCAGGTGACAGGGGCAGAAATCGTGCTGACAGAGCGGGGGCAGAGCCATCTGGCCCTGGCGCGGGAGGAGATCCGGCGCCGGGGGCTGAAGCGGGTGGGCTTTGAGAGCGGCCGGGTGAGTGCGGATGAGCTGGGACGCTGGAAAGACAGCCTCCCCTGTGAGCTGGTGGCGGCTCAGGGCCTGCTGGACGGGCTGCGGGCCGCCAAGGACGAGGAGGAGCTGGCCCGGATGCGCCAGGCCCAGCGCATCACCGACGAGGCGTTTCGGGAGATCCTGAACTTCATCCGCCCTGGGCTGACGGAGCAGGAGGTCGCCGCCCGGCTGGTGTATGAGCTGCTGCGCCGGGGCGGGCGGAGGGTGTCCTTTGACCCCATCGTAGCCGCGGGCGCCAACGGCTCCATGCCCCACGCGGTGCCGGGGGAGACGGTGATCCAGCCTGGGATGTTTGTGACCATGGACTTCGGCTGTGTCTATGAGGGCTACTGCTCTGATATGACCAGGACGGTGGCGGTGGGCCAGCCTACTGATGAGATGGAGCGGGTCTACCACACGGTGCTGGAGGCCCAGCGGGCGGGGATCGCCGCCGCCCGGGCCGGCGTCACGGGCAGCGAGGTGGACCGGGCCGCCCGGCAGGCGATCCAGCAGGCGGGCTATGGGTCCTTCTTCTCCCACAGCTTCGGCCACTCCCTGGGCCTGGAGATCCACGAGTCCCCCAATGCCTCTCCCAGCGAGCAGACGGTGTTTCCCGCCGGGGCGGTGATCTCCGCCGAGCCGGGGATCTATCTGCCCGGACATTTCGGAGTGCGGATCGAGGACGTTCTGGTCCTGCGCGAGGGGGGCTGTGAGGACATCACCCAGGCGCCGAAAAATCTGATCGTGCTCTGATTTCCCGTATATTTTCCGAAACCCCCTTGTCAAACGGGGGAAAAAAGGGTAAAATAAATCAGTTCATTAAAAACAATGGAGGATGATTCCTATGGCAATGATTTCCGCCAGTGATTTCCGCAACGGCGTGACCTTTGAGATGGATGGTAAGGTCATGCAGGTCGTCGAGTTCCAGCACGTCAAGCCCGGCAAGGGCGCCGCCTTCGTCCGCACCAAGATGAAGAACATCATCACCGGCGGTGTGACGGAGACCTCCTTCAACCCCACTGCCAAGTTCGAGCAGGCCTTCGTGGAGCGCAAGGACATGGAGTACAGCTATAACGACGGCGATCTGTACTACTTCATGGATATGGAAACCTTCGATATGCTCCCCATCAGTAAGGATCTGCTGGGTGACCCTTTCCGCTTTGTGAAGGAGAACATGAGCTGCAAGGTCATGTCCTACAAGGGCAGCGTGTTCGGCGTGGAGCCCCCCAACTTTGTGGATCTGGAGGTCACTGAGACCGATCCCGGCTTCAAGGGTGATACCGCTACCAATGTGACCAAGCCCGCCATCGTGGAGACCGGGGCCGAGATCAAGGTCCCCCTGTTCATCAATCCCGGCGACAAGATCAAGATCGACACCCGTACCGGAGAGTACCTGGAGCGCTGCAAGGGCTGATCTCCGCTTGAATCCCGTTTCCTTCGGGAGGGCGGGGACCGGCGGGATACAGCCTGGCTGGTCTCTGCTCTATGGCATCCGAAGCTGTCGAAGCGAAACAAAGTTTCGCGTAAAGTTCTTTGTCCCGCTTTCTTGCAGGAAAGCGGGGAGAAACGCTGTTTGTTAGAGAGGCTTCGCCTCAGAAAGGAGCAAGTTATGACCATTTCCGAGAAAGTCGCCTATTTGAAGGGCCTGGCAGAGGGCCTGAATCTGGACGTGGACAAGTCCAAGGAGGGCAAACTCATCTCCGTCATGATCGGGATCCTGGAGGAGATCGGTCTGTCCATCGAGGATCTGGAGGAGAACGCTCTGGCTCTGGGCGAGGAGATCGACGTTCTCTCCGATGACCTGGCAGATGTGGAGTCCGTGGTGTTCGACGAGGACGAGGATGACGGGGACTACTTCGAGGTAGAATGTCCCAACTGTGAGGAGCCCATTCTCATCGACGATGAGGCCCTGGCGGCCGGCGAGGTACAGTGCCCCAACTGTGAGACCCGCTTTGCCCTGGACCTGAGCGATGACACGGTGGACGCCGACGAGGACGCGGAGTGATCCCATACGGCCTCCAAGCATAAGAAAATGCTCCCCCGGCACAGCTGTGCCGGGGGAGTTTTTATGTCTCAGCACTTCAGCAGTCCAGGTAAGGAGAAACTTCGGGTGCCAGGATCAGCTCGCAGGTGCAGTCCTGATACCGCTCCTGGGCCGCATCATTGATGGCCGCCGATGCGCGGGAGAGGTCGCTCACGCCCAAACTGCCGCCCTCGATCTGAAAATAGACGGCGATCCAGAGGTGACGGCCCGTCCGGGTAATGTCGAAAAAAACGGGGAGAAACCGGTGCTCTGCTAAAATCGGCTCACACAGGGCCTTGATCTCGTCCATCAGTGCCTCGTCGGGGGAGAAGAGGAAAATGTCCCGGATGGCGCTCCAGAGGACCTTGACGCTCTCCGGCAGCATAAATGCCATGACCAGAACGGCGACAACAGGGTCAAAATAGGGGGAGAGAACGGCCAGTGGGGTGCGCTCCAGCGTGAGGGACAGAAGGAACGCGAGGGACATCCCCAGGCTGTAAAGGATGTCCAGCTTCCAGCCCAGAAGCTCTGTGGTAATGGTGGGGGAGAGCGCGTTTTTGCTGAACCGCTTCATCACAATGAAGATCACAATGCTCACAGCCCCAAGAGAGAGCTGAAAAAGGGCGACCTGGAGGTTGTTCACCGGGTTTCCGCCGGCCAGGGCGGAGCCGATCACATCGGCGGAGATCCCCATGGTGACAGACAGCATCATCACGCCCTTGATGATGACAAAGATGGACTCCACCTGAAAATAGCCGTACGGGTGCTTTTCCGACATGGGCTTGTGAAACAGCGGCGTCAGAAAGAGCAGCAGCGCAATGAAAACCAGCTCCGACATATCGTACACCGCGTCGGTGAGGGCGGAATGGGAACGGCTGTATATGGAAAAAATAAATTCGGCGATGGCGAAGGCCAGGCCGGAGAGAAACGAGATGAGCAGGATCCGTTTTTCGCTGCGTTCAGTCATAGATGGTTCTGCCTTTCGATTGATTTCAAACCGCATCGGCCGTCATGCAGATGAAAAAACTGCCTGTTCTGCTGTACCGGCGGCGGAGCGGTTTATCAAGCTATGAACATTGTACCTGCTTTTCATACCATTTGCAAGCGCTGGAAACTCCCTGGAATCTTCTGTGCGGGGGCAGAAACTGGCAGACTTGGCCGCTCTTTCTCCGTATGACGGTTGGAGAGACGCTCCATACTAAGCGGCGGATGGGACGTCCGCACAGAGAATATAGAGAGTGGGAGGAGAACGCGATGCAAGGGAGAACAGCTGTGCTGGGCCTGGCGGCAGTCCTGACCCTGACACTGACGTCCTGTGGGGTCCGCAGTGAGGCGGACCGGGGGACGGAGACAGGCCGGCTGCGGAGCAGCCAGGCGGAGCAGGACATGGTCCGGAACGGCCGGACCATGCTGGAGGATGGGAGCTACTACGCCGGAACAGACGGCGCGGTGGACCGCGTCCGGCCAGAGCATGAGAGTGAGTGGGAAAAGCTGGGCCGAGACCTGCGGGACGGCTGGGACCATTTGATGAACGGAACGGAAGAGGCTGTGGACCAGACCGGACGGGCCGCGAAACGGGCGGGCCAGGGCGCCAAGGATGCGGCGGAGGACGCTGGGCGGGGCCTGAAGGAGGCCGGCCGGGATCTGACCGGAAAGTAACCTGCGCCGGATCAGGGTGCAGCAGCGCTTTTGAGCCAGCCGCCTGCCAGGGAGCGGGCGGCTGGCTCAAATCTGCTCCGGAGGGCCGCTTTGTCCAGAAAACCCGCCTTCCCGCCCGGTATTTTTCATCACTTTCCCATCTAGCAAAATGGGGCCTGTACGAGTATGATTAAAGTGTGAAAGAAGAAAGAATCAAAGAGCTTTCCCGTAGGAGGAATGAAATATGATGTTAAGAAAAACGAAAATTATCTGCACCCTGGGCCCCGCCGTGGACAACGAGGATATGATCCGCGCCCTGATCCGCACCGGCATGAACGCGGCCCGTTTCAACTTTTCCCATGGCAGCCATGAGGAGCATCTGAACCGCCTGAACCTGCTCAAGTCGGTGCGGGATTCCATGGGCCGCCCGGTGGCGTCCATCCTGGATACCAAGGGCCCGGAGATCCGCATCCGGAGCTTTGAGACCAAGTCCATCTCTCTGGAGGCGGGGGACGCCTTCACCCTGACTACCCGTGAGGTGCAGGGGAACGGGAACCTGGTCTCTGTCACCTATCCGGAACTCCACAAAGAGGTGTCTGTGGGACAGGAGATCCTCATTGATGACGGCCTGGTGGCGCTGAAGGTAGAGGAGATCGACGGCCAGGACATCCGCTGCACCGTGGAGAACGGCGGGACCCTCTCTGCCAACAAGAGCATCAATATCCCCGGCGTACATATCCATCTGCCTGCCCTGACAGAGAAGGATGTGAGCGACATCCAGTTTGGTGTGGAGAACGATTTTGACTTCATTGCCGCCTCCTTTGTCCGCCGGGCGGCTGATGTCCAGGCGGTGCGGGAGGTGCTGGACCGCTTCGGCGGCCAGGAGATCCGCATCATCGCCAAGATCGAGAATCAGGAGGGCGTGGACAATATTGACGAGATCCTGGAGGCAGCCGACGGCATCATGGTGGCACGGGGCGACCTGGGGGTGGAGATCCCCGCCGCCAAGGTGCCTATCCTCCAGAAGCAGATCATCCGCAAGGGGCTTCAGGCCGGCAAGCCTGTGATCACCGCCACCCAGATGCTGGATTCCATGATGCGCAATCCCCGGCCCACCCGGG
>ERZ834859.456-NODE-456-length-56743-cov-9.700766_pt1 | contig 56743 bp, 49 predicted proteins | sample MGYA00519947_ERZ834859 | MGnify/ENA primary metagenome ERZ834859 (study PRJEB31850, sample SAMEA3708763) | human gut metagenome | biome: human gut; feature: human-associated habitat; material: faeces | place: China | collected 2014 ...
TATTTCCAAAACAGTTAATCAGTTTCAATCCGATGCAGTATATTAAGCTGAAAAAACAGGCAGAGGAAGTTGACCTCTTTTCCGATGATGAAGTCGAAGATGGCACACAGCCGATTTCACATGAGGATTATGAGCAACTTATCAAGTATCTGGAAAAGAAAAATCCACCTGCGATCCTGCCGATTCAGATTGCATATTATGCAGGACTTCGCATCGGTGAAACCTGTGGTCTTACATGGCAGGACATCAACCTTGAAGATCAATGCCTGACCATTAAAAGAAGTATCCGTTACGACGGTGCAAAGCATAAAAATGTGATTGGAACGACCAAGCGAAAGAAAGTAAGGATTGTTGATTTTGGAGATACGCTGACTGAAATATTGAAAGCAGCAAGACGGGAACAACTGAAAAGCCGGATGCAGTACGGGGAACTTTACCACCGCAACTACTACAAAGAGGTGCATGTGAAAAACAGGGTGTATTATGAATACTATCACCTTGACGGAACACAGGAAGTCCCGGCAGATTATAAAGAAATATCCTTTGTCTGCCTCAGACCGGATGGCAGTCTGGAACTGCCGAGTACACTCGGCATTGCTTGCAGGTCAGTATCAAAAAAGCTGGAAGGATTTGAAGATTTTCACTTTCACCAGTTACGACATACCTACACCAGCAACCTGCTCTCGAATGGAGCTGCTCCGAAAGATGTACAGGAACTGTTAGGACATTCCGATGTCAGTACCACAATGAACATTTACGCTCACTCAACAAGAAAAGCAAAGCGGGATTCCGCAAGACTTCTTGATAAAGTAGCGAGCAACGCTTAAATAAAAATTTCCCTTATTTCCCTTGCGGATTCCTCACAAGGGTAAAAATAAGGGAAAATACATATCATTTCACTATCTAAGGGGCTAAAAAGCCTGTAAAATAAGGAAAACTCAGGAAATCTCTCCACAAATCCCGATTTATTTATGACAAACAGTACAATGGAACTTAATCAGATAATTCACGAAACAAAACCTGATAACTTTCTTCTATATTTTGTAAGTGGAGCCATAACATTGCTATTTTCAATGTCAGCAGCATTTCCGGCTGCAAGATATGCTTCTCATGTATCGCCTGCCGTTGCCATTTCGGGGCAAAGTATAAAAATAAAGCGTCGTGGTCGTAAAGAAAAAGTCATTCGTAATTTCGAATCCTACTATGCAAGATTGAATTTAAAGCGCGGACGCGGCAGGACTGTTATTACTATCCTCTCATTAATTATGAGTATTACTGTTTTTGTATCCTTACAAAGTTTTACGGCACTCCTTGATACAAGTAAAAATGTACGGGATATGACTTTGGGCGATTATGCAGTTACAAATGAAGGTATTGGAGTTCCCCCGGAAAGCATATCTGAAATTCGTAATAACGAACTGGTAGAAAATTTAGCAACAACAAAATTATCTGTTTATACTCAAGACGCGACTGGAAGTATTCCGATTGAACTTGACTTTAAACTCCAACCTGCAGAAAGTTTTCAAATTGCAGGTATAGATGATACCCGTTTAATTTCTTATGTAAATAGTTTATCAGAACAAGATAAAGCTGATTTGTTATCAGGAACAGCATGTATTGTTAAAAATCCAATTCCATTTTCTTATGAGGGGGAAAATTTTGAAAATACTTCCTTTGAGTATAACGATACCATACTGGTTAATGAATACAAGCTGCGCGTTGTGGGTATTGCCAATACGGCTGTTACAATTAACAACGAGGGCTTTACAAATGGGGTACAGATAATAGTCAGTAATAAAACATATGACCTGCTGACAGCAAATAATTATTATTTGGAAGTTTATCCAACCTTAAAGTCCCAGATGGATCATGCGCAATTCGAAACATGGCTAGATAATTGGTGTGATAAAAACACAGGCAGTCATTGGATTTCCTATCAGCAGACAGCCAAACAACTTGAAGAAAGTTTCAAGCAAATCAGCATGTTATGCTGGTGGCTTATCTTCTTTATTGGTTTTATCGGAATACTAAATATTGTGAATACCGTTTACAGTAATATCCACACCCGTATTGCTGAAATCGGTATGCAGCGGGCAATCGGCATGAGCACAAACAGTCTTTACAAAACTTTTTTGTGGGAGGGTGCTTATTACGGAATGATTGCATCTATAATTGGCGGTATCTTAGGATATATTTGCACTATATTTATAAATGCCGCTACAACAAATCGTCTACAATTTGTTTCTATTCCATATTTACCAATTATCGAAGCGGCACTCATATCCATTGTGGCCTGCTTGTCAGCAACAGCTATCCCTTTGCGTTCTATTGCAAAAATGAGCATCGTGAACTCGATTGAAACAACTGAATAGTTCTCAGTGGATACCTTGCCCCAGTTATTCAAAAATAAGGCGATTTAAAAAATAACCATTAAAATCGCCTTGTTTTTCTAATTACTGCTTTAAACTCTGCGCGTATTTCCCCTGAAGATCAAACCCGTGATTCATAGGCCCGGAACCTTTCCCCAAATCAAGCATCGCGGCAAGCGCCTCAGAAATATAGTCTTTTGCTCTCCGAACAGCTTCCGCCAAAGTAAATCCCTTTGCAAGATTAGAGGCAATGGCGCTGGAAAGTGTACAACCGGTACCATGTGTATTTGAATTATGGATCCGTTTTCCCTCAAACCACTGAAATCTGCCATTTTCATAAAGCAGATCATTGGCATCGTTGATACTGTGACCGCCTTTAAGCAAAACTGCACAATGATTGGCATCTCCAATCTTCTTGGCAGCAATGAGCATATCCTCTTTTGTTTCAACAGCCATACCGGAGAGAACTTCTGCTTCCGGAATATTTGGCGTCACAAGAACAGCAATTGGAAGCAGCTCTTCAATCAGAGTCTGAACCGCATCATTTTTTATCAAAGCAGAGCCGGAAGTTGCTACCATTACAGGATCAACTACCACATTATTTGCATGGTAATATCTCAATCTGTCAGCAATCACACGGATCAGCTCACCTGATGATACCATGCCGATTTTCACCGCATCCGGATAAATATCCTCAAATATGGCATCAAGCTGTTTTTTCAGAAAATCAGGCGTAACCTCCTGAATTGCTCTTACTCCTGTTGTATTCTGGGCAGTAAGCGCTGTAACAGCACTCATACCATAAACTCCATTCATGATCATCGTCTTCAGATCAGCCTGAATCCCCGCGCCTCCGCTGCAGTCACTTCCCGCAATCGTCAATGCTGTTTTTAAATTCATACTTGCATTTTCCTTTCTTAAAATCTCTGCTTCTTAAACACACCTTACATCTATAATCTTACCTAACCGGAAATAAACTCCCAAAAATCTTTTGTATGCACAAAATCCACCAGATAACAATCAGCCAGACGGCGAATTTCCTCTTGATATTTCTCACTTTCATCATATACGGCTATTACTGAAAAACCATCTTTCCTTGCTGTCAAAGCTGCATGAAACGCATCTTCAAATACAACCGTTGTATTTCGTTCAGCTCCACAGACCTCCATTGCTTGCCGAAAAATAAATGGTTCCTCCTTGCCATGCCCGATTTCGCTGCAGGTGAAAATCGCATCAAAATATTGACTCATTCCACACCTCTTCAAAGCCGCTTCTATCTGATACCGTTCAGAAGCTGTGGCAATACACATGGAAATCCCCGCTTTTTTCATATGTTCCAGAAACTCACAAACCCCAGGTTTCGGTAAAATCTCACTAAGATAAAAATGCTCAATCATCTGATTGATACCTTTCATGATTCCTTCCGTTGAAAGCGGCAAATCATACTCTCTCCGCAAATAACAGGCTGCCTGATAAAGGCTTAGCGTTCTGACGGCTTCACGCATGGACGGATTCGGCTCTTTTCCAAGGGAACGAAGATAACGTTCTCCAATCTCATCCCAGATAAACATAGAATCAAACAGAGTTCCATCAAAATCAAAAATCGCACATTTTATATTCATCCCTTTACCATCTCTTCCGACAGCCTGCGAAGCATGCAGCATTCATCTTCGATATTCTCTGCTGCAAAAATCGCACTGACCAGAGCAACACCATCAACTCCTGTGCCGGAAAGCTGAGATATATTTGTTTTACTGATACCTCCAATCGCAACGACAGGAATATCTACAGCAGAACAAATATCCCGAAGAACCTGTCTTGACAGAACTTCTGCGTCTGATTTTGTAGAAGTTGAAAATACCGCTCCAACACCCAGATAATCTGCACCACTTTTTACGGCTTCCAGAGCTTCTTCTACTGAATGGGCAGAAACACCGATTATCATATCTTTTCCAACTCTCTGTCGAACCTGGGAAGCTTCCATATCTTTTTGTCCCACATGAACCCCATCCGCATGACATTTGATTGCAATTTCTACATTATCATTTATCAGAAACGGAACCTTATATTTTTTACAAAGAGCTGCCATCTCTATTGATTCTCTCAGAAAATCTTCCTCATTTAAATCTTTTTCACGGAGCTGAATGCAGGTTGCGCCGCCTTTTAAGGCAGCTTCAACCTGTTCGTATAAACTTTGTCTGCCTGTCCATGCTCTGTCTGTAACAGCATAGAGAAGCATTGTTTTTTTATCGCACTTCATACTTTGCACCTTTCCCCAACATTTCCGGAGTCATATTATAAACTGCATCAATAATATAGTTTCGATATGTGGCGTTTCCGTCCATTTCTTTAAGTCTGCTATACGCCACCTCGCCGGCATAACCCATAGTACAAACAGCTGCGACACACGCTTCCAACAGACATTCTGGATTTGCCGCTACAAAAGCGGCCGTCATAGCCGAAAGCTGACAGCCTGTTCCTGTAATAGAAGCCATCATAGAATGTCCGTTACGGATACAATATGCTTTTTTACTATCCGCAACAATATCAATTGCACCGGTAATCACAATAACAGCCCCTGCTTTTTCTGCAAATGCTTTGGCAAAAGCAACGGCTCCTTCCAGGTTTTCCTCCGTTACTTTATCTGCCACATCTGCATCTACCCCTTTTGTTGTCCCGCTTCCGGACGCAAGCGTTTTAATTTCAGAAATATTACCACGAATCACAGAAAACTTCACTTCTTTCAGAAGTCTTCTTGCTGTATCTGTCCGCAGCTTAGACGCTCCCGCACCCACCGGATCCAACACAACGTGATGATGCAATTCATTTGACCGTTTGCCCGCAATCAACATAGCATCGATTGTTCTCGTATTCAGTGTCCCGATATTAATATTCAGTCCTGCGCAAATCTCTGTAATCTCTGCAGCTTCATTCTTATCATCAGCCATGATAGGGGAAGCTCCGCAGGCAAGCACAATGTTTGCACAATCGTTGACTGTCACATAATTTGTAATATTATGAATAAGCGGATTTTTCTTCCTCACATTTTCAAGCATATTCTCAAGCATATTTCTTTCTCCCAGTTATCAAACAGATTCCTGCATGGTATGCAGAACATTCGATTTTTTCAAGCTGTAAAGCAGAACTGCAGAAATAACCGCTCCACCAACAGTAGAAATTAAAAACGGAACAATATAGGCATAAAAAGCAAGACCGGATGCACTTTGTCCCATAAAAAGAATTGCCATAGGATACGCACACAGTCCGCCAAGGATTGCTGTGCCAAATACTTCTCCAGCAAGCGTTCCGAAAAGATTTCCGGTTTTACTGTAAACCAGCCCGCACAGCAAAGCTCCAAACATACTTCCCGGAAAAGCCATTAAGCTGCCAAGTCCAAGCAGATTTCGAATCAGAGAAGCTCCAAAGGCAACACCTACTCCATAGCCCGGTCCCAAGAGAACCGCACACAGTATGTTGATCATATGCTGTACCGGAGCACACTTACTCCCAAATACAGGAAAAGAAAACAGGCTTCCCACAACGGCAACTGCACAGAAAACACCGGCAATCGATAATTTTTTAATGTTCATTTTTGTCATATTTATTTTCTCCTTTGAGTTAATCAGGAAACGGCTGTAATCAGCGACGCTTCCAAAATAGATATAGTTATCCCTTGATAACTACGGAAGTTCGGTCGATACTTTCTGGTATCCTCTCACGCCGGAACACGGCTTCCCATCGCTGATATACAAAACTCAGGGCGCTCCCCCTCAGTCCGCCACATAAGTGGTCTCCGCTCCCCCCTTCTCAAAGATAATCAAACATAATAAAACAGGAGACAAACCTTACGGCGCCTCCTGTAAAAAATCCCTGTATAATGACTTCCTACGGCGGCATTATCCGCATCAGGTTTAAGGGTCGAAGTTCGATTACTTCCTCTCAGCCTGCAAACACAAGCTCCCCTGTATTTATTTCGATAATTATTTTACCTCTGTTTTCCAAAAAACACAATAGATTTTCTAAAAAATACAATAAAAACGCTTATCACATTTTTATTTTGTTGTCTTTTTTCCAGAAATATCCGGAAGCTGACAGCAATAAGCAATTCCAAGAGGCGTAACCAGAAGCGGATGAACCGGCTGATAGACCGGAAGCTTCAGGCGTTTCTCAAATACCGGTGTAAATTCGCGAAACATGGAGGAACCACCTACAACATAAATAGCCGGAACATCATATCCTTTGATAAACTTTTCTGTTATTAAAGCCATTTTTTCTACAGTAGCTTTAATCACAGGGAATATTTCATCCTGCCTGTCCGTCTGTCTTTTCAGTAATTCCGCCTCTTCATAGGAAATACGATAATGCCCCGCAACCGTCATCGTCATATGAGTTCCCCCAGTTGCTTCATCATCCGTATAAATTACTTTTCCGTTATTTAGAATGCTGATTCCTGTAGTACCACCACCTACATCCACAACAGCGCCATCACTTATTTTTAATACAGCAGCGGCAGCAGTCGGCTCATCTACGATATTCGTCACTTCAAAACCGGCCCCCTCCAATACATACCCAATACTCTTAACACTACCTTCAGATACCCCAGGCGGAATTGCTGCTGCCGCATAAGTAAGCTCCGTACCAAGCCTCTCTTCCAGTGTTTCTTTTAACTTTGATACAAGTTGTACGCATTCATAGTAATTCAAAATCACTCCATCCTGAATTGCGTGAGAAGGTGCAGAAATTCCAGCTATAGGGCGATTTGCAGTATCCACAACCGCCAGAACGGTATTTGCAGTTCCAAGATCCACGCCCACTTTTAATCTTCCTTTAAATTTTTTGCATTCACCTGTTTCTACAAGTTCTGCGAAATTTGACAATGTTCTGTTTTTTAAATCCATTTTACAACTCCATTTTAAATTTTAATATTTGTTCTCTGTGATTTCTCCTACTTCACACCAGCTATTCTGAGTGCCTATAAAGCCAGTCCACACCCAAATGCAACAGCATATATTTTTCAGCATTTGTAAGCCCGTATAACTGCAAATCCCGAATTTCCCATTTTCGGAACTGAGATTATCTGCCCCGTATAGAAATTGTGCAAACAGAATATTTCTATACTGGGAAACTGCCAGCATTGAAGCACATTCCATTTCAACAGTCAGACATCCCTCCTGCCGCCGCTCCTACCCGGGATAAACAAAAAGCAATCTCCTGATTTTTATACGAAATTTTATAAACCGGCAATGCACCGTTTGTGGTGTACAGTTCTGCTATCTATTTTGCATTCTCCATAGAAGCAAACTTCTGAATAATATTTTCAGAAAATATGGAAACACAAATTCCCGGAAAATCCTTTATTTTTTCGTTGTATCAAATGGAGTAAAAAGTGCCGCTTCTGTTATATTCTCTTTTTGAAAAATCGTCTTCATACGCGTTCTCCTTACTCTGGATTTTTAATTTTTTCCTTTTCTTGATACTCCAGCATTAACTCTTCCACAAGGTAAGCGTCGCTCATACAGTGCATATCAGAAACACCATCCCGCATAAGCTGATAAACTTTAGAATAGTAAAAGAAACGAAGTGCTTCATCAAGGGAAAGTCCTTTTCGATTTGCAAAACTCTCAATTATACGACTGTATTTTTTTTGAAGCAAAATCGGATTTGCATTCATACAAGTTCACTCCCTCCAAAACGCAAAAGTTCCAGTGCTTTTTCTGTACGGAAACAAATCTGAAGATTTGGTTTCTCGTAACGCAGACGTTTAATAGCTTCCTTTTTATCAATCAATCCATCAAAAAACAATTCTACTGTATTAAATACTTTATCATTGGCAACACCGCCAATCACAAGATCATAGTCTGAAGTATCCCGGCCACTCCGACAATTCAATATAAAATCAAGCCATTCTTCAGAATAAGAATCAAATTCCAATACTTTTAATTCTGATTTTCGACCTTCATCAAATAAATACTTTGAAATGACTCCTTTTTTTCCGAGACGCTTAAAGCGTCCCACCCATTTCGCCGCTTGTTCATACAGAGGTGTAACATAAAATCCCCGACCAAAATCTACATTTTGTCTGGAATGGAGTAAATCCGGATTGGAAACCTCCAGATAAGAACCATGATATAAAATCATACTTTCACCCCTTTTTCTCGCATTACAAATAGAAGTTCATCTACAATATACTCACGGCTCTGCGTATGAAGCGACTCATATTCAGGAACAATATATCCATTCAAAATGTCACTTTTTTCAGTAAATGCCTGAAAAATAACTTCTGCTTTAACGCCAAGTTTTGCCGCAACATTTTCAATACAAAACACAGCAAACTCCAATTCATTTGCATTTTTAATTCTTTCATCTGACATTAGCGTATCCCCCCTATGGCAGTCTACACACTTCTTGATAAAATAATTCAAGAAAGCCCTTGCAAGCGCCAATTTTCTGAGCTTTTCAAGGGTTTTAAAATTCATTTTGTTCCAGAAATTAATTTCCTATCTGCGTTCATGATAATATGTAACGCTCCTGTCTTTTTATCTTTGTGAAAAAAGAGGATTGTATAAAAACAATCCTCTTTGTAATATCTACATATGAATGATACTGTGTGTTTATAAAATTGCGTGAACTTCACCGAAGGTAAATATTTTCAGTTTTACGCAATCTCTGACGCAATTTTCACTCAAAATCATACGATATTTTACGGTAAAATACGGTAAGTTTTACACATGTGCATAAATTACATTGCGTACAGTAAACATCTTAGATTGCTTGATATTACTGACTTTCCTCACTGTCATAATGAAAACTTCTCGGAAGTGATTAGTTTCCCATCTGTTTTGCAACTTCTTCTGCGAAGTTCTCTTCTTTCTTTTCGATTCCTTCACCAGTCTCGAAACGAACGAAGCCTTTAACTGTAAGGTTTGCACCATTCTCTTTAGCAACCTGCTCTACATATTTTGCAACAGTCTGTTTTCCATCTTCTGCTTTTACGTAAACCTGGTCAAGAAGGCAGATTTCTTTCAGCTCTTTCTTGATACGTCCTTCGATCATTCCTTTGATAACCTTCTCTGGTTTCTGGGATTCTTTCGGGTCGTTCATGATCTGAGCCATAAGAATTTCTTTCTCATGTGCAATGTAATCAGCGCTTACTTCGCTGTCGCTTGTGTACTGTGGTTTGAGAGCTGCAATCTGCATTGCAACGTTTCTTGCCATCTCTTTTACAGCGTCGTTTACAACATCTGTCTCAACGTCTACAAGAACGCCGATTTTACCACCCATATGTGTATAGGAAGCAACAAAACCGTTCTCCTCTTTCATCTGAGTAAATCTTCTGATGTTCATGTTCTCGCCGATTACAGAAATCTGAGCTGCAAGTTCTTCGTTTACAGTTTTTGCTGTATCAAGTGCCCACGGCTCTGCAAGGAAAGCTGCAACGTCTGCTGCTTCAGTTGTAAGAGCCTGTGCTGCAACATCTGCAACATAGTTCTGGAATTTTTCGTTCTTTGCAACGAAGTCTGTCTCTGCGTTTACTTCTACAACAACTGCTTTTTTGCCATCTTCTGCAACTAAAGTCTTGCAAAGACCTTCTGCTGCTACACGGCTTGCTTTTTTCTGAGCTGTAGCAAGACCTTTTTCACGAAGGAATTCTACTGCTTTATCCATATCGCCTTCTGTTGCTGTAAGAGCTTTCTTACAATCCATCATTCCGGCGCCAGTCATTTCTCTTAACTCTTTTACCTGTGCTGCTGTAATAGCCATTGTTATTTCCTCCTGGATAGTTACGATTATTCTTCTGTTGCTGCTTCCTCTGCAAATTCTTCAGATTCTGCTTCGATTTCTCCATCTACATCTGCTGTTCCCTGGTTTGCCTCGATAACAGCGTCTGCCATTTTGGATACGATTAATTTAACTGCACGGATTGCATCATCGTTACCCGGGATTACATAATCCAGTTCTTCTGGATCACAGTTTGTATCACAGATACCGATAAGCGGGATTCCCAGAGAATGAGCTTCCTGAACACAGATTCTTTCTTTTTTCGGGTCTACGATGAAGATTGCATCCGGGATTCTCTTCATTTCTTTAATACCGCCTAAGTTTTTCTGTAACTTAGCCAGTTCTTTTCTTAATTCAATAACTTCTTTTTTAGGCAGAACTTCAAATGTTCCGTCAGCTTCCATAGCTTCGATTTCTTTCAGACGTGCAATACGGCTCTGGATTGTTTTGAAGTTTGTAAGCATACCGCCTAACCATCTCTCGTTTACATAGAACTGTCCGCAGCGCTCTGCCTCTGTTTTGATCGCATCCTGAGCCTGTTTCTTAGTACCAACGAATAAGATGTTTCCGCCGTTTGCTACGATGTCAGCGATTGCATTGTAAGCATCGTCTACCATGCCTACAGACTGCTGTAAGTCGATGATGTAGATACCGTTTCTCTCTGTGTAGATGTATGGAGCCATTTTAGGGTTCCATCTTCTTGTCTGATGTCCGAAATGTACACCTGCTTCTAAAAGCTGTTTCATTGAAATAACGCTCATGTTTTTTCTCCTTTTGGTTGTTTTCTTCCGCACTGCTCATTTTCTGTCCGGACCCGCCGTCACACCGTAGGGCACCATCCATTCAGAATCACTGTGCGTGTAATTTCTGTTGACTTGCAACTCCTGAATTATAGCATAGAAAAACCCTCTGTGTAAAGAGGGTTCTTCAAACTTTTTATGCTTTTTTTAAAACAGAGAGTTCTTCCTCTGTAAGCGGCCTGCACTCTCCCTTTAAAAGAGTTTCCGGCAATGTGAGAGATCCCATTGCAATTCGCTTCAGATAAACAACTTTCTTTCCCACTGCTTCCATCATGCGTTTTACCTGATGAAATTTCCCCTCACAGATTGTAAGATAAATTTCTGACTGCCACTTTTCCGGCTCTTGAGAAATCCTCTTTACAGAAAGAATTTCAAGCTTTGCAGGAAGGGTTACTTTCTCTTCCCCTATATCCACGCCTTTTTCCATTGCTTCCACATCCGCATCTGTGACAGCTCCATCCACCAGCGCATAGTACACCTTATCTACATGCTTCCTGGGAGAAAGAAGATTGTGAGCAAGCACCCCATCGTCTGTGATCAAAAGCAGACCTTCTGTATCCTTATCAAGGCGCCCCACAGGAAATAGTCCCTTTCTTTTATCCGGAATCAGCTCAAGCACTGTTTTTTCCCGTACATCTTCTGTTGCGCTTATATAGCCTGCCGGTTTATGAAGAATATAGTACACAAATTCCGGTGCCGCTCCAATCTCCTGCCCAAGAAGCATTACCTTGTCTTCTTCATTTACCTTCTGTTCCGGTTTTTTTACAGGAATTCCATTTATCTGCACCTGACCCTTTTGAATCATTTTTTTTACTTCGCTTCGCGTTCCTGCGCCTGCATCTGCCAGAAATTTATCAAGTCTCACCGCTTTTTTCATTTTCTTCTCCCTGTACCTCTTATTCGAGAGGAATGTTCGATTCCAAAAGACCTTCCTGTACTTTCACACTGTCCTCCAGAATAAAATCCGGTACCTTATCTTTTAAAATATGACCCATACCACCGTATGCAGGATAACTTCCATAAGTGTCATCCTCTTCTATATATGTAATTTCCACCTGGAAATCTTCTGTTTCCGCCCAGCTGGGTGTGAGAAATTCCGGAATGATTGCTTTTTCCAGCTCTTCTATCTGTTTTTTCTCTTCATACCGTATCGTAATCATTTCCAGAGTATCCTCTTCTTTATTCTCTTTTGTATAGTACACGTCTGCATACTCCAGATTTTCTATTCCCTCAAAGAGATAATACCCTTTTTCTTTTAAAAATGCAACGGTTCTTCTGAACTCCGGATAGAGATACACACTTCCGCTATAAAAGACACCAGATGCTTTTCCAGGTACCATGTTTTCCGGATGCGATGTTGACGGCAGAATTCCATAGTCAAAATAAAGCAGGGCGCATGGAAGCGCTGTGAACGTTTCCGCATTCGCATCTTTAATATCTTTTCTCAGGTTTTCCAGAAACTCTTCTTTTTCACCTTTTTTAATAATCTGCTCATCCATAAGACTATTGGACAAAGTAAAGTTTCCTGAATATTTCTCTTCTATATTTAAAAATCCGTATTTCCAGTTTATATAATCGGAATCTCTGCATACCTCTTCCATCAGCATCCGGCACTGACTGCTGTCTATCGCATACTGCCTGTAAATTTTCCTTCCCAGCCCGGTATCAAATCTTACAGGAATATAGCACATATTTTCCCCGTATTCTACAGTATCTTCCTCGCTGACTTTTCTTAGAACTTCATACATTTTCGGAGTTTTTTCTACCACGGTAAACATCTCTCTGCGATTTGTTCCATCCTGCTTTTCTTCGTATTTCCCACCCTCTGTTCGGAAAATTTCAGGTGTACTTTCATAAGTATTTACATCATAAAGTCCCAGGGATATACATTCAATATCTTCATACTCCGGTATATATGTCCCATATCCAATTAAATCTTTCTTGAATATAAATGCGATTGCCGCTACTGCCACAATGGAAATAACAAGCTGAAGTTTTTTATGCAAAAAACACCGAAAATCAAAATGATAAAAAGTCTCTAAAATTCCATGAATCATGACCATTCCGAAAACTGTACCTGCAACCGCCCAGACCGTTCCATTCTCTCCTGCCGGCGCCATATAAGCAAATAGACCGATCCCGAGCCCTGCTGGAATTATCACCATAAATCGAACGACCGGCTCGCACCAGGAATATACAAGTGCGTTTCCTGCTTTTTCCAAAGGTCTTTTTTCAAATGCCAAAAATGAAATGATTCCTGTAACTGCCGCTGCAAGAAATATTCCAAAAAGCAAAAGAATTTCACCTTCTCCTTTTCTGTATATTTCCAGAAAACGCTCTGCTGCGCATAGCGGCGAAAAGTATGTCGATAAAAATCCCCAAATACCATGCGATGTATAATAATAATTTTTAAAAAAAACATCTCCATATATTCCCAGAACATAAGAAAGTGCCGGGAAATAAAACACAATACCCAGGGAGCATAAAATCCCCATGAGGATATTTCCTGTCATACTTAAAATAAATACGGTGCAAAAATAAATCAGCAAATATTCCAGTAAATGAAATACCATCATTTTTACTGCCATTCCCATAAGTCCCAAGCTGAAAAAGCCTCTGGAGGCTCCGATGCACACAGCAAGAAACTCCATGATCACATAAGGAATAATATAAAAAACAAGTCCTGTAAAAAGTCTCTGTAAAAAAATCTGTTTCCTGTTTACTGGAAGGCTATGATAAAAATCTGCCTTTCTTCTGGAATAAAGATACAGGAAACTGCTTGCACCATTTACAAATGCAGAAGCCATCGCTACAATGGTTCCCGTCAATACAAAGCCATCTCTCCAGAGATTGGCATAAAGAATTTTCATTTGCCCTGCTGTGTAATTCACATGCTCCCACCGTCCAAGCATAACAAGTTCAGCCACCGGAAAAGCAAAAAGAAATCCGACTGCAATAAAAAGTGGAAGCCATGACTGACTTTTAAATGCGGTTACTATATTTTTATTAGAAAAGATTTTGGATTTCATATCCCGCCACCTCCGTCTCACTTATAAATATTTCTTCTAACGATAACGGAATTACCTCATGGAACAGTGGACATTTTTCCTCCACCGTATGAAGAATTTCTTCTTTTGTTCCCCTTGCCGTAATCATAAGAAGAGATCCCTGATGGCTGACTTTTAAAACATCCAGATCACGCATCAGTTCATACTCTTTTGCTTTATTAGAAAATACGCACTGCACTTTATGAATATTTCTCTTCATTTCCTCAAGTTCTTTAGAAAGAAGAATCCCGCCCTTATGCAAAAGTCCCACATGATCACAAATGTCTTCTAATTCCCGGAGATTGTGGGAGGCAATAACCGGCGCGAAGTCCCGATTCATAATCTCAGATGCAAAAAGACTTTTCACTGCCTGGCGCATTACAGGATCCAGACCATCAAATGTTTCGTCTCCAAGAAGATATCTTGTATTTGCACTGATTCCCAGAATCACCATCAGCTGTTTTTTCATTCCTTTGGAAAATGTCGAAATTCTTCTTTTTTCATCCATCTGAAACTGTTTCATCAGTCGATGATATTTTTCTTTATGAAATCCCGGATAATAATTTCTATAAAAATCCATCAGATTCTCCGGCGTATAATTTAAAGGAATATAGCTGTCGTCCGGAATATAAAAAATAGAAGCTTTTCTTTTATCATTTTCATAAACTGCTTCGTTATCTACAAGCACCTGTCCCTCATCCGGCTTTAAAATTCCTGCAATAATACGAAGAAGTGTACTTTTCCCTGCGCCATTGCTGCCTACAAGACCAAATACTTCCCGGTTATAAATATTAAGCGTCACCTTATCTACAGCACAAACTTTTCCGAAAGCTTTTCTGCAGTTTTTTACCTCAATCATATTTCTCCCCCCTGTAACACTCCTGAATTTCTGAAATGAGCAGTTCCTTATCCACTTTCAAGGTTTTCCCCTTCTTTACCATTCCTTTAAACTCTTTCAGATATTCCTGGCGGCCAATCTGCAGCACTCTGTCTGTATCTGCCACAAAATTACCCCTTCCTTTTATTGGATAAATCAATCCCTGCTGTTCAAGCTCCATATAAGCTCTCTGTATCGTGTTCGGATTAATGGATAAATCCACAGCAAGCTGACGAACAGAAGGCATTTTCGTCCCTACCGGTAAAGCACCAGTAATAATCAGTGTTTTAAATTTTTCTGCCACCTGCTCATATATCGGTCTTCTGTCCTGATAATCCAGCAAAATCATATACTCCCTCCCATCTACTAGTGTATTAATTGTCTTAATACACTTAGAGTAGCATATTTTATTTTAAGATACAATATTGTTAAATCTTAAAGTTCTATAAACAAAAAACCGAAAAACAGAACGGTACTATATCTATCCTCTGTCTTTCGGTCTTTTTGCTTCTCTATTTGATTTTATTCTACACTTACCACTTCATATCCTGCATCTGTCACTGCTTTTGCAAGTGCTTCTTTATCCGTATTTTCCGGTGCTTTTATATAAGCCGCCTTATCCTCCAGGTTTACATCTGCCTGCACACCCTCAAATCCTTCCAGCGCTTTTTTCACTGCTGCCTGGCAATGTGGGCACATCATTCCGTTAATTTTCATTGTAATCATTTCTGTTTCCTCCTTTTTTTCATTTTTTTCTATCTCATTGCTCTGAAGCACAGCTTCCTCCTGTTTATTTTTCTCCCCTTTTGCAAAAGGACGGAATCGTTTCAAACGAAGTGCATTTGTAACAACAAAAATACTGCTCATACTCATTGCCGCAGCTCCCAGCATGGGATTTAATTTCCAGCCGAAGGCTGTGTAAAATACTCCCGCAGCCACCGGAATTCCAAGTGCATTATAGAAAAACGCCCAGAAAAGATTCTGTTTGATATTTCGGATTACAGCTTTACTTAAACGGATTGCCGTCACTGCATCGAGAAGGTCGTTTTTCATAAGAACCACATCTGCGCTTTCAATGGCAACGTCTGTTCCCGCTCCAATCGCCATTCCAACATCTGCCCTTACAAGAGCTGGTGCATCGTTTACACCGTCTCCTATCATGGCAACTGTTTTTCCCTGCTCCTGAAGTCTGGCAATCTCTCTCTCCTTATCCTGGGGCATGACTTCGGCAATGACTGTGTCAATATCCAGGTTTTTACGAATTGCCTCTGCTGTTCTTTTATTATCTCCTGTGAGCATGACAACCTCAATGCCAAGTTCCTTCAGCTGCTGCACTGCCTGACGGCTTGTAGGTTTTACCACGTCAGCTACCGCAAGAAGCCCTATAATCTTATTTTCTTCTGCAAAAATCATAGGGGTTTTTCCCTCATCTGCAAGCGCTTCCAGACGCTTTTCGTATACGCCAAGAGGGATACCCTGATCTTTCATCATGCGACTGTTTCCTGCATAATACCAACGGCCGTTTATTTTTCCTTTTACGCCCTGTCCCGGAACGGAGAAAAATTCTTCTGTTCTTTCTCCTTTTATTCCCTTCGCACTGGCATACTCTAAAATTGCCTCGGCAAGCGGGTGCTCGCTTCCCCGCTCAAGCCCTGCTGCAATCTTTAAAAAGTCACGTTCCGAAATCTCTGTCTCCACATCTGTCACAACAGGTTTTCCCTGTGTAATCGTTCCTGTTTTATCAAGAACCACACTTTTAATGTTGTGCGCTGTCTCAAGGGCTTCTCCTGATTTGATCAAAATCCCGTTTTCTGCTCCTTTTCCTGTTCCCACCATAATCGCAACAGGTGTCGCAAGACCAAGGGCACAAGGACAGGAAATTACAAGAACACAAATCGCACAGGAAAGAGCAAATTCAAAGGTAGCTCCTGCAATGAGCCATGCAATGGCTGTCACAAGGGAAATTCCCATTACAGTGGGTACAAAAATCCCTGCGATTTTGTCTGCTGTTTTTGCAATGGGAGCCTTACTGGAGCTTGCTTCCTCTACAAGGCGGATAATCTGAGAAAAAGTCGTATCTTCTCCTACTCTTGTCGCCTTAAAACGAATAAATCCCGTTTTATTTACTGTTGCCGCAATAACCGTATCATTTACCTGCTTGTGAACAGGAATGCTTTCTCCTGTAATAGCGGCCTCATCCACACTTGTGCTTCCTTCTATAATAAAACCGTCTACAGGAATACTTCCACCCGGACGAACAATCACAATATCCCCCGCCTGTACCTGTTCTGCAGGAATTTCCATCTCTTTTCCGCCACGCTCTACTGCAGCAGTCTTTGGAGCAAGATCAAGAAGCTTTGTAATTGCCTCGCTTGTCTTTCCTTTTGATTTTGTTTCCAGATATTTTCCTACGGTAATAAGCGCAAGGATCATGGCGGCTGACTCAAAATACAGGTCGTGATAATATCTGTGTACCAGCTCCATATCCCCGTTTGCCAGCCCGTAGCTCATGCGGTAAATGGCAAAAATTCCATATACAAGGGAAGCCGTAGAACCGATGGCGATCAGACTGTCCATATTTGGAGCAAGGTGGAATAAGGTCTGATACCCCTTTATAAAGTATTTTCTGTTTACATAGATAACCGGCAGGCAGAAAAGAAACTGGGTAAAGGCAAAGCTCACTCCATTTTCTGCGCCTTCTAAAAAAGCCGGAAGGGGAAGTCCCACCATATGGCCCATAGAAATATACATAAGTGGTATCAAAAATGCAAAAGAAACAATCAAACGCATTTTCATATTTCTAATTTGGTCCTCTACAGGAGACCGACTCGTTCCCACACTTCCTTTTGCCGCTTCTTGTTTTACAGTTCCCTCTCCCTGTACGCTGGCGCCGTATCCAGCCTTTACTACTGCGTCGATAATCTGTCCTTCCCGGAGGACATTCTCATCATATTCTACCTGCATACTATTTGTAAGAAGGTTTACACTTACCTTTTCTGCTCCTGAAAGTTTTGAAACGCATTTCTCTACTCTGGAGGAGCAGGCAGAACAGGTCATACCTGTCACATCAAACTTTTCTTTTTTCACCCATCTTCCCTCCTGTCATTTCAATATTTTGCCCAGCATGGAAACAAATTCATCTATTTTTTCTTCCTTTTCCTCCTCTGTTTCCGCATTTGCAACACAGGATTTTAAATGTGCTGTCAAAATTTCTTTATTAATTTTATTTAAAATCGCTTCTGTCGCCATAAGCTGCTGAGAAATTTCAATACAGTACCGGTCCTCCTCCATCATTCGAAGAATCCCGTCCATCTGTCCTCTTGCAGTCTTTAAAAGCCTTGTCATTTTTTTCTTATCTGCTTTCATCTCGCCCTCCCTCACACCCCTCCGGGGTATAGTGTGAATATACATCAAAAAAACTCCTCTGTCAAGAGTTTTACGAATAAAACTTTTGACAGAGGAAGTTTTTGAGACCAACAGATAAGGCAAAGCACACTCTTTTTTAAATTGCCCGATATCCCCGCTTTTTCCCTTTTTTTGCAAAATAGAAAATCCCAAAAAACATAGCTGCCAAAAGAATTCCATATAAGATAAGAATGGCTGTATTTGCCATTGCTGCATATGGTGTGCCTTCAAGCGCCAAAAGCTTTGGGGCTGCATCCGTAAGAATAAGAGAAAACACATTCGCACCGATATGAAGCAGAACACTGCTCCACCGGTTTCCGCTCATCTCCAAAATATACGCCATAACTGTGCCCAGGATTCCCGCATAAATAATCTGCACAAAATTTCCGTGGAAAATTCCGAAAATCACACCGGAAATGATAGCTGCCGCCGGGATTTTCATATAGTCGCGAAGTCTTAAATACATCAGCCACCGAAAAATTGTCTCTTCCGCCATCGGTGCTACAATTCCCATCCAGAGGATCATTTCCCATAAGCTGTATCCTGTCGTAATGCTTTCCATCATATTCTGATACGTGTTATCCTGCACAAATATCTGAAGAATCCCCACAAAAAGATTCACATAAAAGGCAAGTCCTGCGCCGAGAAGAAGCAGAAGTCCGCATTCTCCCAGGTTTAATTTGTCTCCCGGAGGATTGGACACCAGTCTTCCAAAGACTCTTCTGTCCCTGTCCTTTTTATAGAGGTGCCACGCAGGAATTATCGTAAGTATTCCCGTAATCCCTGTGATCAAAATAGAAAAACGATTAAATCCCTCATTGCCATATCCTGTTATCTGCGTAAGAAAAATAAGGACTGCGCTTCCCAGGATCTGATAAATACATAGGAATAAAACCAGAGGACTTAATCCCCTCCACACCTTTCCCGGCAAGCTCTGACGGCGCAGAGGGCTCAGGCGAAAAAATCAAGGATTTCCCCGGCAGACTCCACAATTTTAAGAGGTTCTGCTGCCTGAAGCTCTTCCATTGTTCCATATCCATAGGAGACGGCAATGCACTCCAGTCCGCAGGCTCTTGCCCCTAAAACATCATGCTCCTTATCTCCCACCATTAAAACGGCTTCTCTTTTATCAGAAAGTCCGAGGCGTTTTAAAGCCTCTTCCACAACTGCCGCCTTATTTGTACGGTTTCCGTTCATCTCGCTTCCCACCACTTCGTGAAAATACCCGAGAAGATGAAAGTGTTCCAATATCTGAAGAACAAATTTCTCCGGTTTTGAGGACGCAACTGCAAGAAGGTATCCTTTTTTTCTCAGCTCTCCAAGCATCTCCTCAATTCCCGGATATACGCGGTTTTCAAAAATCCCAATCGTGGAATATCGCTCTCTGTAATATGAAACTGCAAGCCGGGCAGTTTCCTCATCAAGGTTCGCAAATTTCATAAACTGCTCCATAAGAGGCGGTCCTACGAATACTCTGAGTTCTTCCAGAGAGGGCGCCGGTTTTCCCAGTTTTTCCAGGGCGTACTGTACAGATTTTGTAATTCCCTCGCCAGATTCTGTGAGAGTTCCGTCTAAATCAAACAAGATTGCTTTATACATAAATAAAAATCCTCCCGTTGTATGATATAAGGTCAAATGATGCTGCCATCTTTATATCAGCCTATTATATCATTGTTTTTCTGCAGCGTCCATGAAATTTCTGTGTTCTTTTACACCACTCCGGAATAAACCCACGGCTCCATCTGAATCAGGCGGCAGTCCTCTGTAATCACAAGAATCTCTATTTTATTTTCCCCTTCTGCGGGCTCCATCTCCCAGAAAAGACGGTTTCCCTCACGCCACCAGAAACATTCCTGATGATTATGGCGCACAGAAACAATCCCCACCTGCCCCTCGGACTGGATTTCCACATACGGCTTTCTTTGATTTTGGGGAACCGGGAGATGATAAAAAAACACGGAAAAATCCTGAAAGATCGGAAATGGTCCAGAGGCTTCTTCTGTAAATACGGAGGGAAAGTCCGGTGTCGGAATCGGCGTAGGCGTATGAGAGGGCGAAGGTGAGGCGGAGGGCGTTGGGATTTCCGTAACAGAATTTTCCTCCAACGGAGGCTGTACAGGAGGAACCTGCCCCTGCACAGCCTGATTATTTTCCGCCGTACCTGCTGGTGGATTCTCCACAGGTATGTCTCCCAATCCTTCCTCCCCCGTCAAAATATCCTCTGCCTGATTCTCTTGCGGCGCCTCTTCCCAATATTCCTGCTCCGTTTCTGTTTCTGATTCCCCACCTGTTCCCGCTTCCTCCCACCAGTCGGAGGGGTACTCCTGCCCTTCTCCTGTTCCCATCTCCACATCAAACCCTCCCAGTTCCATGCTTTTTGCCTGAGTAAAACAGAGGCAGATTCCTGTAAAAATCCCGCTGCCGATCCATTTTGCCTTATTCTTTTTCCCCATAAATTCTCTCCTTCCATACCTTCTCATTTTCTGTGGAAACGCCGTCCAGCCTTCCCTTTTTTTCCTTTTCCTCAAACTCCTTTAAAAGCTTTCTGCTTTTTTCTATATCTCCTTTTTTCCACAGAAACATCCCGTATTCTGTGTACCCTTCTCTGTACTCCGGCTCATAAAGAAGAAGCTGCCTGTAGTAATCCTCTGCCCGCTCCATGTCCTTCTGATATTCTTCATTTACTGCCAGAAGGAGAAGAAGCCGCCTCTGTTTTTCCTCTTTTTTGTACAGACGAAGAAGCTTCTGCAGCTTTTTCTCCAGCGTTTCACAAATTTCTCTCTTCTCCTCCTCTTTTGCCTCCTGAAACTCTTTTTTATAATAAATTTCCGTTACCTGGGAAAGAGCCGTGTAAAAATCCGTTTCTTTCTCAGAGGAAAGCATGGGAAGAATAAGAGCAGAACAAAGACAGAGCACTGCGAACGCCCCCACAAAAGCATAAAGCCCCTTTGTCTTTCCTGTTTTTAAATCCTTACTGATGCGGCGCAGTTTTTTCTCTGCTTCCTCCGCATTTTGAAACCGGAAGCCCTCCTTTTGCATACAACATTTTTTTATCATGAGAAACAGCTCCGGACATTTCGCAAAATAAAAAATTTTTCTTTTTCCCATCAGACTGCCCAGTGTTTTTCCAAGAGCATAAATATCGCTGACTGCCGTAATCCGCCCTCTGTACTGCTCCGGCGCAGCATAGCCCTTTGTTCCGAGACATACATTCTGCTCCTGCCCATACCCGAACACTGCGCTTCCGAAATCAACCAGGTACAGTCGCCCGGATTCTGTGAGCATCAGGTTCCCCGGCTTTAAATCTCCATAAAAAACAGGCGGCGTACAGTGATGCAGGTATTTTAAAATCCCTGCTGTTTCCATTCCGATTCTTAAAATTTCCTCAGGAGAAAAAACTTTTCCTTCTTTTATCCATTCTTCCAGATTTTTCCCCTGTATATACTCCATCACAAGATAGCAGTGTTCTTCTTTTTCCAGATAATCCATTATCCTAGGCAGTCCCTGATGATTAAGAAGCCTTAAAAGCTTTGCCTCTCTCTTTTTTTCCAGCGGAAGCTCCTTTACTGCCCATAAAGTGCCAAGTTCTATATCTCTTGCAAGATAAATATCTCCTTCTCCCCCTCCCGCTATCTTTTCCAGAATACAGTATCTTCCCTTTAAAATCCGTCCGGTAAGAGAAATCGGTATCACCTCCTATGAAATTTTGTTTAATCTTTTCTGATAAAAAATAATTGGAAAACTTTACAGCAGAACGCTGTAAAAAAGAAATAAAAAATCCCTGCCCTTATCATATCACAGGGGATATGTAAGAGCAAGGGTTTTACGACACATTTGATAAATTACATTCTCTCCGGAGCTTCAAATCCGAGAAGGTCAATACATGTTTCCAGAACTTTTTTTGTAAGATTTAAAAGCTGGATAAAGGATTCCTTCTGCTCCTGATTTTCTTCACTTAAAATCTTTGTTTCATGATAGAAGCTGTTAAATGCATTTGATACTTCATAAATATAAGCGCAGATCTTATGAGGCGCTTTTTCTTCAAAGGCGTTTTCTACTGTTGCGCCGAAAGCAGTAAGCTGAAGCATAAGATTTTTCTGGCTTGTGTTTACTGCGCCAAGAATTTTTCCTTTTGCCAGATCGCCGCCCTCTTCTGCATAACGATTCAGAATTGACTTGATTCGCACAATCGTATAGAGGATATACGGACCTGTATTTCCCTCAAAGGAAGTAAAGCGATCCACATCAAAAATATAGTCTTTTGTTGCCTGATTGGAAAGGTCACCATACTTAATTGCAGAAAGGCCTACGATTTTTGCAGTATCTCTTGCATCTTTGTCGCGAACACTTCTGTTATCCACGATTTTTGTATACATCTCTTCGTTGATATCTGCAATCAGATTTTCAAGACGCATTACACCGCCATCTCTTGTTTTAAACGGCTTTCCATCTTTTCCATTCATTGTACCGAATCCCAGGAAAGAAAGCTTTGTATCTTCTTTTACAAGACCTGTTTTTCTTGCACAGCGGAACACCTGGATAAAATGAAGTTCCTGACGCTTGTCTACCACGTAAAGAATCTCGTCCGGCTCAAACAGCTTCATACGCTCCACAATCGTAGCAAGGTCTGTTGTTGTATAAAGAGAAGCTCCGTCTGATTTTAAAAGCATACACGGTGGAATTTCTTTCGTGTCTGTCTCTTCTTTTACATCAACAACAAGAGCGCCCTGATCCTCGTATGCAAAGCCTCTGTCCTTCATATCCTGTACCATATCCGGAATGTACGGCTGTGCATCGGATTCTTTTTTCCATAAATCAAAAGCTACATTCAGATTATTATAGTTACGTTTTAAGTCAGTTACAGACACTTCCATAATGTGATTCCAGAGTGCCATATATCCCGGTTTTCCCTGCTGAAGAAGATGGGTTGCCTCAAGAGCCTCATTTCTGTAAGCTTCGTCCTCTTTTGATTTTCCGCTTGCGCAAGGGTAGATTTCCTCAAGCTCGCTGATTGTAAACGGTGCTTCCTTCGGATACTCTCCCTGGAAATTGTCGTCAAAATATACAAGCTCCGGTTTTCTATGTTTTAACTCTGTGATAATAAGTCCCATCTGAAGACCCCAGTCTCCGAGATGTACATCTCCGATTACTTTATGTCCCACAAAACGCCCGATTCTCTTAATGCTCTCTCCGATAATCGCAGAACGAAGATGTCCTACATGAAGAGGTTTTGCAACATTCGGTCCGCCATAGTCAATAATAATAGTTTTTGGATTTTCTGCTGCTGTAACGGAAAGCTTTTCATCCTGCGCCATTTTTTCAAGATATTCTGCCAGAAAATCTTCTTTTACACGAAGGTTGATAAATCCCGGCTTTACTACTTCTGCCATTGAAAATACAGAATTTTCTCCAAGATTTGCCACTACTTCATCAGCAATCATAAAAGGAGCTTTTTTATATGCCTTTGCTCCTGCCATTGCTCCGTTACACTGAAATTCACATAAATCCGGTCTGTTTGATACGGTTACTTTTCCATAAGATGGGTCGTATCCTGCTTTTTCAAATGCAGCGGAAAGCTCTTCCGCCATCTGTTCCATCAGTTTTTTCATACTCTCTTTGTTACTCCTTGTATTTTCTGTTTTGACTTCTTCAAATTTTTACTTTTTTTGTACACGCTACTGCCAGAGCTCCATGCCCGATATGACAGGCAACGCTCAAAGACAACGGCGCCATACGGATTTCATGTCCCGGAAATGCCGCTTCGATTTCTTTTTTAAATTCTTCTGCTTCCTCCGGGTTTCCGGTATATGCACTTTCGATGCACATAAGCCCCTCTTCCTCATATGCAGCAAAGCGTTCCTGCATATCCTGCATTGCAGCTTTTAACATAGCTCTCTTTGCCTGTTTTTTGCCTCTTACCTTGGCATAAGCGTCCAGCTTTTCTCCCTGGATCTGAAGTACCGGCTTTAAATTGAGAACTGTTCCGATCGCTGCAGCAGCAGGGGTGATCCTTCCGCCTTTTTTCAGATATTTTAAAGTTTCCAGGGTAATATAAATACTGGATTCCAGCTTTTCCGCTTCCAGAACCTCTTTGATCTCTGCCGCGCTTTTTCCTGCGTCACGAAGCGCAAGCGCATCTGCAACTGACTGATACTGTGTAACGGAAATCCGCTGATTATCTACCACCTGCACCTTTCCGTCGTAGTCTCTTGCAAGTCCCATTGCGGTTTCACAGGAATTGCTCAGTCCGCTTGACATGGGAATATGTACGATCTCATCGTTTTCCTTTAAGAGCATATCCCAGAGACCGCAGACTTCTGCCGGGCTTGGCTGAGAAGTGGAAATCGGCTCGTCATTTTTCAGTCTTTCATAAAACTCTTCCTGAGTAAGTGTCACTCCCTCAAGATACATGGTTTCATTAATATAAAAAGGCATGGGAATTACGTGCACTCCCATTACTTTCGCCCGTTCCTGCGTTATGCCGCTGTTACTGTCTGTCACAATGGCAATCTTTCCCATTTTCATTCTCCTTTGCTAGAAAATATACATACTGTGTTCAGTGTAACATATTTTGTTCCTCTTCTCAATTAGAAATTGAAAAAATCCCTCTTACATGATAAAATATGACAAAATAAGAGATGGGAGGCGTGTTTTATATGTCATTTACACAAAACAGCTATGCATTGGCAGGAGAAACTCTGAAGAAAAAATTTGCCAGAAGAAACATGGACGCTTTTTACTGCGCCACAAAGGAAGAAGCAAAAAATCTGATCCTTTCCATGATCCCGGAAGGCTCTTCTGTTACCTGGGGAGGCACGGAATCTATGGAAGAAGCCGGAGTCTTAGAAGCAATCCGCAGAGGAAATTATGAATTTATTGACAGAAAATCAGCAAAAACTCCGGAAGAAGCAAGATCCCTTTACGGAAAAGTCGCATGCGCCGATTATTTTCTTACCAGCACAAACGCCTTCACTACAGACGGAGAACTTGTAAATATTGACGGAGCAAGCAACCGGGTTGCCTGCATTGCCCACGGTCCTGCCCACGTGATCGTCCTTGCCAGCATGGACAAAATGTGCGCTTCCGCAGAGGACGCCTATAACCGCGTGCGCACACTCGCCTGTCCTCCAAACGCCATGCGCGTCGGTGCAGATACTCCCTGTGCAAAAACAGGCGTCTGCGGCAACTGTTTAAGCCCTGACTGCATCTGCTGCCAGATTCTTGTCACAAGATATTCCCGGATCCCGGGACGGATCACCGTTGTTTTATGCGGAGAAAAAGCAGGCTTTTAAAAACCTGCTTTTTTCATCTTACTCCACTCTTGCTTTTGCAAAATACTGCGGCAAATGGAAATTCGGCTTTTCATTTTTAATCTCTGCAAATGTTCCATAATGCTCAATTTCCGGCGTCTCGGAAATTTTATAAAAATTACAGTAAAACACATCTCCGTCTTCTATGTTCACTTTCCCAAGTTCTTTTATCAGAGTTTCCGGAACCAGAAGCTTTATGCCCCAGCAGTCCTCTGCTTTATATGCTTCCGGAAGAAGCGCTTCGTACACCTCATCTGAAAAATGACTTCTTCCTTTTCTTCCCTTTCCATATGCGGCGTAAAGTACTCCTGCGGAATTCATTTCAAAATTTACATACATGGAATTTTCACGGATTTCTCCGTCCTCATCTGCAAAGCCCAGAAAAACCTCCACTGTACTGTCGTCACATACCCGGAATCCCGGTACCTTTCCGCTTTTTCCATTTTCCATATTTGTCTCTGTTCTGGGAGAAGATTCCTTACAGTACATTTCCACATAAAGACCTCTTCCCTCCAGGTATCCCATATATCCCCAGGTTTTCGGCTTTGGACCGTTCACCCACTGATAATTGGAGATTTCAAAACGCTCACAATTTTTTATTTCCTCTTTTTCTGAAATTCTTTTTACAAGGTACTCCACTTGAAAGCCCTCCTTCGTTTGTTTTCGTTCCCTTTATTATAACGCTTCTTCCCAAAAGGCACAACAGCAATGTTCCGAGAAAAGCAGCTCCTGTCTGCACTGTCTTTACAATCTTCTCTGCCTCTTCCGGTGTTTTTGGAAGTATGAGATACATCTGGAAGCTTTCAGACAGCTCCTTCCACTTCTCAGACCAGAACGAAAAATCTGACCACTTTCCGGGAATCCAGTCTTTCGAAAGCTCCATGCTCTGTGCGGAAATCCCGGTAAGTCCGTTTCTTAAAAGAAACGCCTCCCCGGCGCCTTTCTTTGTCTCCCCCTGCTGCGGCCGCACAAAGGCTCTCGTATAAAGGCTTTTACTGTCTGTGGGACGAATGAGTATCGCAGGCTGCTTCCAGGGAATGGTATCCCGGACTATATATGTTTTTCCATTTAAAAGAATCTCGCTTCCCACTGCCTCCCTGCTCCCGAAAAGCGCGTAAGATGTTTTTTCATCTATAATACAGCCTTCTCTGTCCTCCTTTGAAAATCCCTGCACTCTTCTGTCATAAAGGGAGGCGTCTCCCAAAAGGCCGCATACCATCGCTTCTCTCTGCGTTCCGTATTTTTGCGACTGTAAAACAGAAATTCCGCCTTCCCAGTAAAAACATACGTCCGTGGGAAGTTCCGCTCTGCTCTCTTTTTCCAGAATCTCTGCCACCTGCACTTTATCCGGATATTCGCCGGATAAAAATACAGATGCAGCGGGATTTTTCTGAAAGGTCCCACAAAGGCGAAGTCCGTAAAAGAGACAAATCACCCCCATCAAACAGAGAAGGAGCCCCACTGCTGTTCTGAACTGAAAGGAGGTCTTTTTGCCTTTCATGACTCCTGCAGTCTGACAGGACTGCCCTCCGTCACTTCTCTGTCTGTGCTTATAATAATCTGCTGATCGCTGGAAAGACTCCCCTCTTCCAGGGCCGCATAGGAATTGTTTTTATCCCGTACCGTTACCTCCGCCTTTCTTGCTACAAGCTGTTCTCCCAGAATGGTGTTTTCCGTATCTGTCACATACACAAAGCTTCTTCCATTCTCTTCCCGAAGAGCAGACAGCGGAACGCATGTAGTAAAGGGTCCTTCCTCTCTCGTAATGGAAAATTCTGCCGTCTCTCCAACAGACAGGGTGTTTTCCGGAAGAAGAATGGAAATCCGGCGGCTGTCTTTGTCTTCCTCTGCCTCGGATATAGACTCTATCTGGGCTTCCGGAATTTCCGTTCCGCTGCTTCCCTTCACAGACGCCTTTCCTCCGATTTCCACATATTTCAAATCGTCTTTATAGATGGTTCCTGTCATACGAAGACTTCCTCCTGTTTCATAAAGAATCACAGAAGCCTCCTCCGTTGTCTGGCTTCCGGTGGAAGCGCTCATACTTTTTATTACCCCATCTACAGGCGCTTTTACTTCTCCCTTTGCCTCAAGAAGCGCCTGAAGCTTTCCAGACTCCTTCTGCAGAGCTGAAAGCTCTGCTTCTGCATTTTCAAGACTTCCGTCTGTTGCCTCTGCCATATCTGCGTCCTGTACTGCCCGCTCCGCCTCGCGCACCTCGTTATTTCTTGCGATGATCGCCTGATTGAGCGCCTCTTCCTTTGCCCGTATTTCCTCCTGAAGGGCTATCTCCTGTTCCTTTGTATAAGCGTCTGCTGCATTGCCTCCCTGTGTGTTTTCCTGGCGCTCTCCTGATTCCAGATGATCCCCTGTTCCATCAGAAAGGCTGTCATTTCCCTGAGGCGCTGTGCTTTGTGCCTGCGCTCTTTCATTATAAAAGTTCTGAAGCTTCTGTTTTGCCGCGTCTACTTCCATTCTTGCATTTGCCATATTAATATCTCCGTATTTTATGGCGTCGTTATAATTTTGCTGCGCCCTGGTTTTTTCCGTCTCTTTTTTTTGCCCCTTTACAGAATCTGCACTTTTTAAATCCTCTGTTTTTCTTACTGCAGTGTCGATTTCCATCTGCTTTTTTTCCATCGTCTCCTGTAAGGTATCCTGATTCAGTACAAAAAGTGTTTCTCCTTTTTTTACATTCTGCCCTTCTTTTGCAAAAACCTGTTCCACCTTCTGACCGGCAAGAACGAACACAGCCTGCTCCTTTGTTCCCTCTACTTTTCCGGTTCCTTTTACATTGTGGGCAATCACCTGATTCTGCATCTTTTTTGTATCTACATTTGCAACATTTAAAGAATCTGCCGCTCTTGACAAAAAGGTAAATACAAGCATCGCCGCAAAAAATATCACAATCCATTTCACTAATTTTCTTTGTTTATCCATCTCTTACTCCTTAATTGCTGTAGAAATAATCCCCTGTTCCAGATAGTCCTGCCCTGCCAGAAATACAAGAACTGCAGGAAGCAGTACAACGGCGGATGCCGCAAAGGCAAGCCCGGCTTTTTCCATGCTGATATTGGGAAGAAACAAAGACAGGGGCCACAGACTTTTTGTCTTTAAAAATGCCATTGGCTGTTCTATTAAATTCCAGTATTCCAGAAAACCAAGAACCATAGCGGATATGATCCCCGGCGAGCCAAGAGGAAGCCCCACACGGATAAAAAGCATAAATTCCCCTGCCCCGTCAAGTCTTGCCGCCTCCATAAGCGCTTCCGGAATCCCCTCAAAAAACCGGTACATAATAAAAACCGGAAAAGTAGAAAACACTGCCGGAAGAATAATCCCCGTAAGAGTATCCAAAAGCCCCAGACTGTCCAGAACAAGGTAATTGCTTAACATCATAACCTGAAAGGGCATCATCATCAGGGCAATATATATAATAAAAAGAAGTTTTTTTCCTGGGAAGGAAAATCTTGCAAATCCCCAGGCTGCGGGCACACCCACAAGAAGCTGTCCCACAAGGATTCCGCCTGTAAGCTTTACAGAATTCCAGAACATCACAAAAAATTCCGGGGAATCCAGAAGGAGTTCCACATACGAACGAAGGGTCGGGTATCTTGGAAACAGCTTCCAGGAAGCAAAGCCTTCTCCTCCTGTGAGAACGGGCTGCAGCAGTTCTTTTAATTCTCCTGCTCCCATAAGAGAACCAGCTGCAAGAAAGAATACCGGAAACGCCGCAAGAATCGCAAAACAAACACAAATAAAGGTTCCTGCTTTTTTCATATTCTCACTCCTTTTCCCATGCTTTTTGAAGAAATAAAATCAAAATCAGGATTACGGCTCCTGTTACCACTGCGGCGGCAGACATTTTATCAAGAGATAAATCTCTGTACCAGTTATTAAAAAGATGCTGCAGAAGATACATATTTTCCTGTGGATAATCTCCGGCTACAAGATACGCCTCCCGAAATACCTTAAACCCGTTTAAAAGAGAAAGAACCACTATGGTAAAAAGTGACGGCAGCAAAAGGGGCAGGGTAATTTTTGTAAAACACTTCCACTCTCCCGCTCCGTCTACCCTTGCTGATTCGTACAAAGAAGTATTGATCGCGGAAAGCCCCGCAAGCCACAGTACAATGTCATATCCCAGATTTCTCCATATGTAACTGAATACCAGTACATAAAAAGAACTTTCCGTGTTCATAAAGTCCTGCCCTTCTATGGAAAAAAAGGAAAGAAGATGATTTAAAAGTCCCTGATCATGAAACATCAGCTTCCATAAAAGAACGACCGAAGCAACCGGAATTGCCATAGGAAGCAGAAAAAAGCTTTTTGTCATCTGCCGGAAGCGCTTCTGCCCTGATATAAAAATGGCTGCTCCCAGAGACAGGCAGACCAGAAGAGGAATGCACACTGCAAAAAATCGAAGGGTATTTTTTGCCGCAAGCTGAAACGCCGAATTTTGAAATATGGTCACATAATTGGAAAATCCTGTAAACTCTCCGCTTACCGCTCCGAAAAAGGAGCGCCGGATCACATCTATGTAGGGAACGAGCCAAAAGAGACACACTCCCAGAAAACTGGGAAGAAGAAAGAAAATCCCCTTCCATTTTGCTGATTTTTTTCTCATATATCTGCCGCCTTTCTTTCTGTTATCCCTACTATAACAGGCGTTTCTTTATTTTTTCTCTAAGACTTTTCCTATTCTTAGAGATAACTTTAAGATTTCCATGTTATAATAAAAAAACTATACATAGAAAGCAGGAACAGAATATGAAGATTTTAGTAATTGAAGATGACAAAGAGCTTGCAAATGCCATTAAATTTCAGCTTGAAAAAGAAGATTTTGCCGTGGAACTGTGTCACGACGGTGAGGAAGGTCTTTATTATATGCAGGAAAAAAGCCATGACCTTGTGATCCTGGACAGAATGCTCCCCCATATGGACGGCGTGACCCTATTAAAAGAGGCAAGACGTTCCCATGTTACCACGCCTGTTATTTTTCTCACTGCGCTTGGGGAATTAAGCGATAAGGTCTGCGGTCTGGAATGCGGGGCAGACGACTATATGGTAAAGCCCTTTGCTTTCGAGGAGCTTCTGGCAAGAATCCGCTGCCTTATGCGCCGCCCCGGAAAATGGGACGATTCCTCCATTCTCCGTCTTGGCGACGTTTCCTTTGACCCGGAAAGCAATCTTTTGTCAAAAGAGGATTCTGAATGTACTCTTTCCAAACGGGAGGGAAGTCTTATGGAAATTTTTTTAAGAAATCCTGGGCAGACTCTTACACGAACTGTTCTTTTAAACCGTGTATGGGGTTTGGACAGCAATGTGGAGGACGGAAATCTTGATAATTATATCCACTTTTTAAGACGCCGCCTGAAATCTGTAGGCAGTGTACTCAATTTAAAAACAGTCCGTGGCGTTGGCTACTGTATGGAAGTATTTCACTGATCCACGATAAAAGCGGGTTCGTTTTCCATTTATCTCATGGAAAACGGACCCGCTTTTTCTTTTCTGCTTTTTATTCTGATAAGTACAGATTCACCTGTGACACTGCTTTTTCTACTGCCTCTTCTACAGAAATCTCTCCTTTTATATAAGAAGCTCCTGCATCAAGAACAGCACTTAAAATCATGCGGTTTTCTTTCACCGGTGTGGTCAGCGTCTTTCCAAGTTCCTGCATTTCTCTGATCACGCTTTCGCCCGGCTGTACTATACTTACTTCTATGCTCTCTCCTGTCTGATTGTTGTAGCTGCTTGTAACAGAAGTCACATCGCCCTCTTTTGCATTTCCAAACCAGTACGATACGTCCCCATAAACAGATTTTCTTACAGGAAGGCCGTTGGACGATCCCACTCGCTGTCCTTCGTCGCTGAATAAATAGCTTACGAATTTTTCTGCCGCCTCTTTTTCTAAGGATTTGGCGCTGATTCCCACAATCTTCTGAGGAATAAAGGCATCTTTTGTCTGACCGTTCCAGAGTTTTCCTGAAATACCGTCGCCCTGCTGTTCTACAGAATAAATGGAACGCAGGTCAGAAGGGGAATAGACGCCTCCTGTTCCCAGAATGTTGCTTCCTAAAATCAAATCCAGACCTCCCACTCCAAACTTAGAGAAGACAGCGCCAAATTCCGAATAAAGATTTCTGACTTCATTGGCTTCTTCCATCTCTTCCACCGTTGTTCCGAAAGAAGCAAGAAGCTCCTCTGCCGGCGTTTTCGCACTCTGATAAATCCGGTTTGTCTGCTCTAAAAATTCCTGTACTGCCGCCTGATTTAACGTTCCGTCTTCATTTACCCATGCAGACATATTCACTGCCGCAAGACCTTTTAACAGCATATACGGACTATAAGAGCTTGAAAATGGAAGCGTATCTTTCGTATACTCTTCTTTATGTGATTCTATGGTATCTGCCATAGAAGTCAGATCGGAAATCGCGTCCACATATTCTTTCTTTCCCTGCATATACGGAATGCCGAATTTTACAGGCATCTGATATATCTTTCCCTCTCCGTCTTTATAAGGTTCTATAATATTTTCCAGAATATCTGCATCTTTTAAAATCCCGCTTAAATCTTCAAGCATTCCCTTCTCAATATACGTATCTGCTGCAATGCCGTCCATAAGAAGAATGTCCGGTCCTTTTCCAGCCATAATTTCTGTATTTAAGGCTTTTAAAGCGTCTGTTTCCGTTACTGCGTCCTCTCCTGTCATACCGATTTCCAGATTCAGGTAAATATCCGGATATTTTTTCTGGAAGGCTGCTGCTGCCTGACGCAGGAAGTCATCGTCTGTAAGAGAATATACGGTAAGCTCTGTATCTGGGACAGCCGGTGTGTCTTTTGAGTACACATACTTGCAGATTCTTCCTACAGGGTCGCTCTGGCTCACATCGGAAACCGCCAGATAAAATGCTCCATCCTTATCCCTTGCCATATCCGTGAACGCTATGGCCGGAGAACTGAGGGAATTTAATTTTCCGTCTGCCACCTGCTCCACAACGCTTCCTCCGAAAGCATATCTGTAAATTCCGTCATGACTTACATAGAAAAGGCTGTCCTTTTCATCTCCATCAATAAATAGAAGATTATTGATGCCCACTCCTGTCATCTGCAAATTATCCGGATTGGAAGAGATTTCTTTTGTCAGGACCTCCTCTTCCTCCAGAGGCTTTCCTGTTTCCATATCGTAATAATGGATTTCTGTATCCACAACGGAAATCAGCCTACTTCCCACTGTGTCAAATATGGAAACTACGCTTCCCTCATCGTAAGTATGAATTACACTGCCGTCCTGAGGGTTTATTTCCTGAACTCCGTTACTGGAAGATAACAGAAGATTTCCCTTATCTGAAAAAACACAGCGGAAAATATACCCGTCCATTGTCTCGTTTAAATCCAGTTCCTTTGCTTCTCCCGTTGGAGAAATATAAAAATAATGAAGGACATAATTTTCTTCATCCTGCATTTCCAGAAATGTGGTGAAAATTCCTCCGTCTTTTGCGATTGCCACGGAAGAGCCAAACTCCAAGCTGTCGTCCGCCTTTGCCATCTCCCGCATACTTTTGGGTGTCTCCCATGTTTTTCCCTTGTCTTTGGAATCACTCACCTGCACGCCATCTTCTGTAAAATACACAAGACGCATTGTTCCATTTTCCAGCAGTTCCATTGCTATAATCTGCGAACACCCTTCCGGAACAGCAAGCTCCTCCTCCAGGTATCTCCCCATTGCTTTTTCTTCTGAAGCCTTTTTTCCGTTTTCGTCAGATTTGGAAGAAGAAACTGCCTCCTTTCCACAGCCTGTAAAACCGGCGATGCTCCCCACTGCAACACAGACACCCATTGCTGCAGCGAAATTTCTTTTATGTTTATGATACCAGCTCATGTGTAACCTCCTTTTTGTTGATGCTACTACCTTAACAGGGTTTTCTCTAAAAAACCTCTAATCTTAGAGACTTTTTTTAGAAATCTGTGTTATGATAGTTTTACTGTTTCAGAAAGGAGAATCCTATGTTTCGAAAACTTCACACACAGATGACGCTTTTTTCTGCCGCAGTTACAGGCGGGATTTTAATTCTTATGACGCTTGTCTGTCTTTTTATTGCAGAAAACGGCACAAAACAAAACAGCTATACGACTTTTTCCCAGAATGCGCAGGCATGTATTTCCTATCTGGAGACACAGACAACCCTTTCTCATTCCTGGCTTCAGAAAACGCAAAGCAACTACGGTCTTTCTATTAAGCTAGCCGATAACCGCAAGCCTCTCTTCTTTGACAAGCTTCATCTCACAGAAGAGGAACAGACCGCCTTTGAAAAGGCAGAGGAACTTGCCTTAAAACAGGAAGGACTTGATTTATTCGGAGCTTTTCGAAATTCCCGCCTTACAAACTCTGCTTTTTTTACTATGAAGGATTATTACGTCTGCGTAGCCCTGATCCCCAAATCGGAAAATAACTTTTTAAGCGTAGTGATCCTTCATTCCTTAAGCGACCTGAACCGACAGCTTGTCAATCAGCGCCTTGCCTTTTTCGCCACTGTAGTTCTGGCTATATTTGCACTTTTTATTTTTTCCTGGTTTTTCACAAGAAAAATGATACGGCCGCTTTCGGAAAATCACAAACAGCAAACCGAATTTATTGCTTCTGCCTCCCATGAACTCCGTTCACCTCTTACGGTTATCCTTTCCAGCATTCAGGCTATGGAAAAGGCTTCCCCCGAGGAACAGAAGCACTTTGCTTCCATTATAAAAAATGAGGGAAACAGAATGTCGCGGCTCATTGGAGATATGCTCTCCATCGCAAATGCAGATAACCACTCCTGGAGAATCTTTCCCGCTCCTTGCGAACTTGACACGCTTCTTCTGGATACCTTCGAAAAATATGAACGGCTGATGCAGGAGAAAAAACTCCGACTTCATATTTCTCTTCCGGACGAAACGCTTCCCACATGCAAGTGCGACAGCTCCAGAATTTCCCAGGTACTGTCTATTCTCCTTGACAATGCCCTCTCTTACGTTCCTTCCGGAAAAGACGTATTCCTTTCTCTTTCTGAGGGAAGCAAACATTTTTATCTTACGGTAACGGATAATGGCCCCGGAATCCCTGACAAACAGAAGGCTTCTGTTTTCCACCGTTTTTACAGGGCAGACAATGCAAGAAATAACAAGGAGCATTTCGGTCTTGGACTTTGTATTGCCCAGGAAATCGTGCAGCTTCACAAAGGCACTTTAAAAATCACAGACACAAAAGGCGGCGGCGCTTCTTTTATTATCCGCCTTCCAAAATAATGTCAGACAGCAGTGCAGGAGGGGATCACAAAATCCCCTCCTGCTTATTTTCTGTCTTTTATTCACTTCGAAGTGCGTCAATCGGGTTTAAGTTCGATGCCTTTACAGAAGGCAGAAGTCCGAAGATAACACCAATCAGCATGGAAAATACAACGGAGGCAATAATTGCCGGCACACTGATCGCAGTGGGCGTTCCGGATACCTTCGCCACGATCCGCGAAAGTCCGATGCCGGATATAACGCCTATGATTCCTCCGATACTCGTGAGAACGGCAGCCTCTGTAAGGAACTGGGCAAGGATTGTTTTTTTCCTTGCTCCAATCGCCTTTTTCAGACCAATCTCGCTTGTGCGCTCTGTGACAGATACCAGCATGATATTCATAACGCCGATACCTCCTACAAGAAGAGAGATACTTGCAATCCAGATAAGCTGCTGATTTGTGCTCTGGCTGAGCTTCTGCAGATTTTTTACACGTTCCATCACATCGTCTGCCTTATAGGCAATCTTTGTGCTGCTGGAGGAATCTTCGGAAGTGGATATTCCGGAATTTAAAATCTCCTCCGCGCTTTTTCCGGCGGCGCTCATATTATCTGTGCTGTCTGCCTTGATAATCACATTCTCCGGCTCGTCAAACTTAAACGCAATGGGCCAGGATTTATTTGGGATCATAATAGAACCCGTAATCTCCTGATGATATTCGTCATACTGAGAAAGCGTCTGGATATTTGGCATATCGTCTTCCCGCTTTGTAAGGATTCCCACAACCGTAAACGGCTCTGTGCCAATCTCTACCGTCTTTCCTATGGGATTCTCCCCCTCGAAAAGATTTGCAGCCGCATTGGTATCTACAAGAGCAACCTTTGCAAAGGAATCATAATCTTTTTTTCCGAATCCTCTTCCTGCCTGGACGATATAATCGCAAGTATCGAGATAAGATTCGTCAATTCCGAACACCTTTCCTCCCTGGAAGCTTGTATTTTTATAATACACACTGCTTGTATAGCTTCTGCTGTGATAGAAAGTTGCGCTTTTTACATGGTCCAGTTTTCTTACTTTTTCTTTCTGCTCATTTGTCAGAAGCGGAGGCGCCTGATTTCCATTCATACTTCCATATTCCGCATCGTACTCATAATCTCCCTTTTTTAACACAATATCTACTGTGTTATTTCCGGAGCCGATCAAATCCTCCTTAATCTGCTCGCTTGTTCCCTTAATTGTGGAAACAATGGCGATAATAGATGCAATACCAATAATAATTCCAAGCATTGTCAGGAAGGATCTCATCTTATGCGACCATATTCCCTGAAACGCCAGGCGTATATTTTCAAACATAAAATTCTTTTCCCTCCTTAAAAGCCATACATTTCTTCCAGTGTGGCATCTTTTGTTTTTGCTCCGTCTTTCACATCATCACCATATGGGAAGGCGACATAATCCTCAGCAGTCAGCCCTTCTTTGATCATGATATTGTAACCGCCGTCCACGCTGGCTCCTACTGTAACAATCTGTTTCTTCAATTTTCCGTCCTTGTCTTTTTTATAGACGTAGCTTGTTCCGTTTTCTGTACGCACAAATGCTTTTGATATGATCAGAAGACTGGTATCAGAGACTTCTTCTCCCAGCATAATATTCAGCCAGCTGTCTTCTCCTACCTGTACTGATTTATCCGGAATCGTTGCTGTAAAATTATAATAGGACACATTTGGATTTCCATCTCCCATATACATACTTCCGTCCGATTCTATAGGATAATCCGACACGTCAATAACTTCTGCATCAAATTCTCCGCTGTCATAACTGGAACACTTTAAAATAGTTCCTTCTTTTACCTTATCAAGAAGAAGCTCTCCTACCTGTCCCTGCACATAATATCCTTCCTTACTCTTTACCTTTAAGAAAGCGTCCTGGGAAGTGCTTCCTGTGACAGGGTCGCCTATGTATGCGATGGTTCCGTCCAGCTTGCTGTAAATTTCCCGGTTTTCCATCTTTCGTTCCAGTTTTTTGATTTTTAAATCACTTTCTTCTATATCAATTTTCAGACTGGCAATGCGATTTTTCTGTATTTTTATTGCCTCGTCTCTTGTGAGCGTGGTTCCGGAACCGCCTCCGCTTCCATTTCCTCCGCCATCGTCCTGCGGTTCTTCGTCTTCTTCATACTGAGACGCCTCTTCAACGGTAAGCTCTGTCTCCGCAAACATATAAACAGGATTGGAAAGAAGACTTCCGTCTATGTAGTAATAGCCAATGCAGGATGCTTTTCTGTCCTGAAAATCACTGATGGTATCATTCTGATGAAATTCAAGCTGGAACCAGCTTCCTGTTTCACTTAATTTTTCTGTTCCGTCCTGACTGTATCCTGCCATTTTATTAAAGAAAGATCCCATCACCGTCACTTTCCCCTTTGCACTGCTGCAGAGAAATACATACGGATCTTCCTTTGTACCAGATCCTTTAAAAGGCTCTGTATTGTAATCAAGAGTCATATAAAAAGGCGCTTCCCCGTCAGAAATTCCGTTTATATCGGAGGGGTCTAAAATATCCGGTGTTGGCGTCGGACCGTTCGGATCCGGCGTTGGCGTGGGAAGCTCAGGTTCCTGGTTTCCTTCTCCGGAAGTCAGATCGTCTGAGAGAGGTTCATCATAACTCACATCTCCATTTTGAATGGTTCCCTGGGTTTCTGTCTTATCGCTTCCTGAAGTCAGAGTGTCATCTCCTGATTCCAGAACAGTCGCAAGAACAGGAGCAAACGGAATGGCTGCCAGATACATTCCCTGTGAACTTCCCGCTGATGCCTGCTCATCCTCCGGAATATCGTCTGTTGTTCCATTATCGCCGCCTAAATTATCTGCGTCTATGGGGTTCTGATCCGTCTCCTCTACAGGTCCGCCGTTTAACAGGCTGTTCAGTCTGTTGACTGCCTTATTTAAATCCTGTTCCAGTTTCTGATGTTTCAGCTTCGCAATATTTAACTCCATTTCCACAAGAGTCATGTCAAATGTCATCAGTTTATCGCCCTTTTTGACGGCATCTCCCTTCTGCACATACACGTCCTGGATAATCACATCTTTATCCATTTTTACATTCTGGGAAACACTTGTTACAATCTGCCCCTGAAGAGTCGTACTTGGAGTGTACCAGTTGCTTGCAATACTGCCCACATTTACAACCATAACCTCTTTCTGATTCTTCTTTTTTACATAGGAAAGACCGCCTGCTGCCCCTCCTGCCACAAGAGAGGCAACCACAACTCCTATAATTCCTTTTTTGATTATGCTGCGCATTTTTTCACCTCTTTTCCTGCAGTTCACCGTCACGTATGGTAACAACGCGCTTTGCATGTGTCGCAATATCCGGATCATGGGTGATCATGAGAACGGATACGCCTTCCTCATTTAATTTCTGAAACAGCTCCATAACCTGAGCTCCTGATTTGCTGTCAAGGGCTCCTGTGGGTTCGTCTGCCAGAAGAAGCTTTGGATTATTTACAATCGCCCGGGCAATGGCAACTCTCTGCATCTGTCCGCCGGAAAGCTGATTGGGCCGAAAATCCACACGCTCTGCAAGTCCTACTCTTTCCAGTGCCTTCAATGCCCGTTCCCTTCTTTCTTTTTTGGGAACTTTCGCATAATTCAAAGGCATTTCCACATTCGCCAAGGCTGTCTGTCTTGGAAGAAGATGGAAACTCTGGAATACAAAACCGATTTTATGCAGGCGCAAATCCGACATTTCGTTTTCCGAACAGGCGCTTATGTCCTGCCCGTCAAGAAAAAACGTTCCCTTTGTCGCCTGATCCAGACACCCGATGATATTCATAAGCGTGGTTTTTCCGGAACCGGAAGGTCCCATGATTGCCACATACTCCCCTTCCTCCATAGAAAAATTCACATTCTTTAACACGGGAACACTCATTTTCCCCTGCTGATATTCTTTATATATATCCTTCAGATCCAAAATCATTTTAAAGGCTCTCCTTTGTCTTATCTGTATGCACTCAGCCTACTGGTACAAGATCATCCACAACTGCGCCGGAAGCATCTGTCTGGCTCTCTTCTGTTCCTTCTTCATAAGGAACCATCTCTCCCATTTCCTCCTCGGGAACCATCTCATCAGAAGAACCTTCCCCTTCCATTGATTCCATGTCCGGTTCTCCCATATCCTCAGACATATCAGACATCATGGCGTTCATGGTCTGCTCCCCGCTTCCCACAACTGCGTCCATTCCTTCCTCGAGCCCTTCTGCCGGGAAAGCAATGCAGTCCTCTTCTGTCAGTCCGTCCACAATCTCATACTCAAGAAGCGCCTCATCATACTTTCCAAGTGTCACACTTCTCTTTTCCAGATGTTTTTTCTCATCTGCAACCCACACATAAGGTTCTGCAGTATCTGCATCTGCAATGAAGAAATCACTGAGCCAGAGCCCTTCTTTTTTGTCGTTCTGTCCCTGATCCGGTTCTATGTAAACATGCTGCCCAAGCATAAGCCCTTCTGACGTTTCAAGCTGCACATAAAAAGGATAGGAACTTGAATTTGTCTGAGAATCTCCGCTTGTACTCATCATACCGTACATATTGTTACTGTCATCAGAAGCTGCATTTTCCTGATCTACATTTCCCATTGTTCCTTTCCATGTCTGCGTTTCATCTGCTCTGGAACGGATAATTACCGTTTCTCCCGGTATGATATTCTGACGGTTTAATTCATTAACCATACCTTTTACACGGTAAGCCCCTGTGCTTAAAATAGTAATAAAAGCTCCGTTTTCCGAATTTTCCCCGCCGTATGTATAGCTGCTGGATTCTTCCACAAGAGTATTTTCCACAGATTCTGATTCATCGCTGCTCATTTTGGAAGAATCAATTTTCTGGATCACACCGTCTATATCGCTTCTTACCTCTGTATTTAACATGGCATTTTCCAGCTTCTGGATTTCGGCAGCTTTGCTTTTCTGATCATATTCATTTTTCTTGAGATTCATTTTATTTGTTTCTATCTCAATAGTATAAGAAAGCTGGCTGTCCGCCTTCGCCTGTTTTTTTTCTTTCTCCAGGGTATTGATCTGCTGCTGGAGATTGACCGCCTCGTTTTTAAGACGCTCCAGATCAAGCTTTGCCTCCTGCAGATCCTCCTGAATACTGCTTAAATCGTATTCAAAAAGAAGCTGTCCCTGTTTGACTTCATCTCCTACTTTGACTTTGACTTCCTTTACCTTTCTGCCATTGTCGATTTTTACCTCCACAGTATCCTGTGGTTCTACAACTCCGGCATACCGGTTCTGCACACCAAGGTCATTTCCCATAAGGGTACTGATGGAGGATACATATACGGTATCTTCTCCTGAAGCCCCTGCCTGGCTGTTGTTATAATAATACCAGCCTCCGGCTCCGGCTGCTGCCGCTATCACAATGCCTCCCACAACCAAAAAGCTTTTTTTCATGATAGTACCTCCAATAATCATTTAACAGTCTCAAATTTTCTTTCTTATCATACCAGATTCTACAGCAAAATAAAAGCCTGTGGAAAAATCACTGCATTTTTCACAAATTTTTCATTGTTATTTTATAAAAATCGTATATTTTTTATGCTTTTTTGACTTTCCGTTCATTTTCTGGTAAAATAGGGCAGAACAATTTTTTATAGGAAAGGAAAGAACCCATATGAAGATTGTGAAACGTTTTCTTCCTGCGTTTCTGTTTGTCCTTGTCCTCCTTCTGGCAGGCTGTTCCCCTATGGGCAAATCAGATGTAAAGGAAGTAATTACCCGTGAACTGGATTTACTGAAAAATCTGGATTCGGAAAAAACTCAGGAATACGTTTCTTATAAGGAGCTGTTTCCTGCTGCAAAAGATATGGAACTGTCGGCTGAGGTAAAAGAAGTTTTTTCTCTTTTCTTCCGGAATTTTGATTATAAGATTCAGGAAATCCACATAGACAAAAAACAGAAAACAGCTTCTGCTTCTGTAAAGCTTTCCACACTTGATGCCAGAAGCCTGGCAGAAGACTTTGAAGCACTGAAACTGAAAACAGAAATCGAAGCGGCAGCCTCCTCAAAAAGCGCTGAAAATTTTTCAGATTCCACAGACGACAATTACCGCCTGTTAAACCGGCTTCTGAAAAAAAACAAGTACGAAACGACAGAAGAGATCTGTACCATAACCCTGCATTACAAAAATGATGTTTGGAAAATCGACCATTCAAACTCTCTGGAAAACGATCTGGTAGGAGGGCTGATCACCTATCTTTCAGATCCCGACATTCTTTCTCCCGAAGAGACTATGAAGGTTTATCTGAAAACGCTGAAAAAGATGGATCTGGAAGAAATGAATGATTTTCTCGGAATTGAAAGTCTCCTTACAAGCGGAGACACTGCCAGAAGCGCCATTGCTTCTGCTCTTGTGGAACAGGTACATACGAATTTCAATTACAAAATCTCAGAAAGCACAGTAAGCGGCTATACGGCTTCTGTAAAAGCAGAGATCACCACCTTTGACAGTGACAGTATTTTAGATAATTACCACGAAAAACTGAACGATTATCTTGCATCTGCCGACGCCGTGATCGACGGATCGGAAAAGCGATACCTGAAATCTTATGAACTTCTTCTGGAAAACATTGAAGAAAATGAAGATACCATTACTGCTTCCGCAGATTTCCACCTTGTAAATGACGGCGTTTCCTGGAAACTGAAAGATGCAAGCGCAGAACTTGGAAACGCCATTTTCGGAACACTTGTCACATCTCCCGTATCAGAGGAAAGCGATGAATAATTTTTACAAAAAAACAGAAACCGGAGAAGTACAATCTCTCCGGCTTCTGTCTTTTTACATAAGAGGTGCAAACAGCAGAAAAATACTTGCCATAATCCTCTCTTTCTGTGTTCTGCCCTGAAACATTTCCAACGTATATAGACTGCAGTGCAGAATATCCTGTTCAAAAATTTCCCTGTATTGTTTCACAAGCTCATTGGAATAAAAAACGCCGCATACCTCATCATCCACCATAAGGCTTCTCATATCCATATTCACCGAGCCTATACAGCAAAGCTCTTCATCGACCACCATCGTTTTTGCATGGATATATCCCCTGTATTTATATACTTCCATTCCATATTCCAGAAGCTGTCCGCAAAAATAATTTGTCACAGGATCAAGAAAAAAGCTTGCTTTTACTCCCGGGATCATAAGTCTGATTTTCACTCCCGCGGCTGCCGCTGTTTTCAGCGCGTCCATCACAGAAGCATCCGGAAATATCCCATAATATTGGGAATGGAAAAAAATTCTTTTTTGCTAAATTTTTTCATATGATTATTCTTCTTCTGTCTCATTTACATCAAGACCAAGTTCCTTTAACTGTGCCTCATCTACCGGCTGCGGTGCTTTTGTCATCAGACAGGATGCATCTTTTACCTTCGGGAAAGCAATAACGTCACGAATACTGTCCACCTTAGCCATCAACATCACAAGACGGTCAAGACCATAAGCAAGTCCTGCATGAGGCGGAACTCCATATTTGAAAGCGTCCAGAAGGAAGCCAAACTGCTCATAGGCAGCCTCTTTTGTAAATCCAAGAGCCTCAAACATTTTTTCCTGAATATCATTCTGATGGATTCGTACACTTCCTCCACCAATTTCATTTCCATTTAATACGATGTCATATGCTTTTGCACGTACTTTACCCGGATCTGTATCAAGAAGCGGAAGGTCTTCTTCCATAAGCATAGTAAACGGGTGGTGCATAGCTGTGAAACGATTTTCCTCCTCATTCCACTCAAGAAGCGGGAATTCTGTTACCCACACAAAACGGTATTCATTTTTATCAAGGATTTCCATCTGTTTTGCAAGCTCAAGACGAAGCGCTCCAAGCACATCATACACAAGCTTTGTTTTATCTGCTGCAAAGAGAAGAAGATCTCCCGGCTTTCCTTCCATTGCAGCTACAAGAGTGTCCATCTCTTCCTCTGTCATAAATTTGGCAAAAGAAGATTTTCTTGTACCGTCTTCTGCAATGGCAATGTAAGCAAGACCTTTTGCCCCGTAGCCTTTTGCAAACTCTACCAGTTTGTCAATCTTCTTACGCGGCATCGCACCCTGTCCTTCTGCGTTGATACCACGTACGCTTCCGCCATTTTCAAGTGCTCCTGTAAATACTGCAAAACCGCAATCTTTTACAATATCACTTACATCATGAAGCTCCATTCCGAAACGCATATCCGGTTTGTCAGAACCAAAGCGGTCCATCGCCTCCTGCCATGTAATTCTTTCAATCGGCAGTTTTACTTCAATTCCAAGCACTTCTTTAAAAAGGAATGCAAGGTATCTCTCGTTTACATCAATTACATCGTCTACATCTACAAAAGAAAGCTCCATATCAATCTGTGTAAATTCCGGCTGACGGTCTGCACGAAGATCCTCATCACGGAAACATCTTGCAATCTGGATATAGCGGTCGTATCCGGAGCACATTAAAAGCTGCTTATAGAGCTGCGGAGACTGTGGAAGACCATAAAAACTACCAGGATGCACACGTGACGGCACAAGATAATCTCTTGCTCCCTCAGGAGTACTCTTTCCAAGCATAGGCGTCTCAATTTCAAGAAATCCTTCTTTTGCGAAAAACTGTCTTGTAAGCATTGCCACCTGACTCTTTAACATCATATTTCTCTGAAGATCCGGTCTTCTTAAATCGAGATAACGGTATTTCAGACGAATTTCATCTTTTGTCTTGCTGTTCTCCTCAATCGGGAAAGGAGGTACGTCCGCCTCAGACAGCACACGAAGACTGTTTACACGAAGCTCAATCTCACCTGTTGCAAGATTTTCATTTACTGCCCCGCCTCTTTTTTCCACAATACCTGTCACTGCAATAACAAACTCACTGCGGAGATGTCCCGCTTTTTCAAATCCCTCTTCATCAATGCTGCCGTTTTCAAAAATAAGCTGCATGATCCCGGAACGATCACGAAGGTCAACAAAGACAAGTCCACCTTTGTTTCTTGCTTTCTGAACCCAGCCCATAAGGGTTACTTCGCTTCCGATCATCTCTTTTGTCACTTCTGCACAGCGGCATGTTCTGTGCAGTCCCTGCATACTTTCAGCCATAATTCTCTATCCTCCTGATTTTTACATTCTGTCGCGGAAAAATTCCACGAACTCTGTATATCCTTCTGTCATCATCTGTTCCTTCTGGAACTTCTTATTTTTCTTCATAATGGAAATGTTTACCTGCGTTCCTGTGCTTCTCTCTTCTTCCGCCTGTTTTAAAATCGCAAGAAGCTTATCTGCCGGCATATTTTTCTCTATAAGATATGCTTTTTTGCCGTTCTTTGTAGGAACCTCATATCCTCTTTCCAGAAGAAGCATAACAATTCGCTCGAAACCAATGGAAAAACCGCAGGCACATGTCTGATTTCCTGTGAATTTTCCGATCATTTCATCGTAACGTCCGCCGCCGCCTACGCTTCCGCCGAACTCGTCCATTGCGATCTCAAAAATCGGTCCTGTGTAATAAGACATACCGCGTACAAGTGTCGGGTCAAAGGACATTTTAAAATCTGCTGTCTTTACGCTGTCCACTGTGGAGATAATTGTCTGAAGATCTTCTGCAACGCCCGGTTCCAGAACGTCTTTTAATTTTTCTCCGAGGAAACGAACGCCTTCTGTATCGTTTGTCACCTCTTTGAACATTCCCAGGTATGTGTCAATGCTATCCTCGGCAAAGCCTTCTTTTTTCAGCTCCTCTGCAACGCCGTCCAGTCCGATTTTATCCATCTTATCAAGGATAATAAATACGGTATCAAAGCTTTCCTCCGGGAAACCGCTGTATTTTGCCATTGCCTTTAATATCTTGCGGTCATTGATACGGATTGTAAAATTGTGGAAATCCAGTTTTCCAAGAAGGGTTGTCGTTGCAAGAACGAGCTCGATTTCTGCAAGATAAGTCGGCTCCCCTAAAATATCAATATCACACTGCATGAACTGACGGAAACGCCCTCTCTGGGGGCGGTCGGCTCTCCATACATTTCCCATCTGAAGGGCTTTAAAAGGGGTCGGAAGCTCATTTGCATGATTGGAGTAATATCTGGAAAGAGGAACCGTAAGGTCATAGCGAAGCCCGGAGTCCACAAGATCCGCCTCCTCCTTTGCCTCCTCAAGTTTTAATTTTTCTCCTCTTTTTAAGATTTTAAAAATCAGTTTTTCGTTTTCTCCGCCCTGCTTGCTGCAAAGATTTTCAATATGCTCCACGCAGGGAGTTTCTATAGAAGAAAATCCAAATGTGCCGTATGTCTCCCGGATCATATTCATCACATAATTTCGGATTTCCATCTCCCTGGGTAAAATATCTTTCATTCCGGTTACCGGTTTTTTCTTTAATGCCATATCTTTCCTCCTTTATTATGAACCACTCTCTGAAATGCAAGAAATACCTGCATATCGAAATTTTTTATTTCTTCTATCATAAGCTCCATCACTGTTTCCACATCAAACGCCGGTCTGTACGGCCGGTCTGAGCGAAGAGCTGCAAACACATCGCAGACTCTTAATATTCTGGCTCCCAGAGGAATTTCCTCTCCTGCCAGATTCGACGGATACCCTGTCCCGTCAAAATTTTCATGGTGATATAAAATACTTTTCAGGATAAATTCTGAATACCCCTGTTTTTTCAGCACCTCATATCCAAGAGTAGAGTGCATTCTTACATATTTCAGCTCCTCTATCACGAGAGGATCCTGCTCCTGCCCGTTAATATACCCGGTCAGTTTTAACTTTCCAATATCGTGAAGCATACCTGCGACTGCCAGGTCATGGCACACCGCCTCAGAAAGAGACAGTTCTTTCGCCACCTCGTATGCAAGATTGCTTACGTCCATACCATGATGCAGCTCGGATTCCAGGTCAAATTTAAGAATCCCTTTTTTTTCTGTTGTCGTCAATGCTGTCTCCAAAACTACAGCCACCTTTCAATGCCCGCACGTTTTCTTTCTATCATTTCTTCAATCCTGGAAATGTAATTTGTGACGTCTTTTACATTTTCCACACGTTCAATTCTTCTTCCGCCATCAAAAACAAGCTTGGAAGAACCTCCTGCTCCCAGTGCAATAATAGGCTGTTTTTCTTCCATGATCAGAATATTATAAATTCCAGCCTTATCTGTCTTTGCATAGCCCACATTCTCAAAATTGCCCTTCATATTTTTCTGTCTGTACAGATAATAAGGGCTCATTTCCATTTCACGGGCAGCTTCCATAGTCAGATTCATAATCTCCTGATTATTTTCAAATGTCATTTCCTGGTATTTGTCTTTGAACATATTAAGCCTTGCCGCACGTTTTACAGCAAGGGAGTGCACGGTCAGGCTGTCCGGTGCAAGAGTTCTGACCCTGTCCAGCGTATTTTGCACTTTGGAAATATCTTCTCCCGGAAGTCCCACGATCAGGTCCATATTGATGTTGTCAAATCCAAGCTCCCGTGCCAGACAAAAAGCTTTTTCAGTCTCTTCCACTGTATGGCGTCTTCCGATAATATCCAGTGTTTCCTGATTCATAGTCTGGGGATTTACAGAAATTCTTGTAACTGGAAATTCCCGGATCGCCTGAAGCTTTTCTCTTGTAATACTGTCAGGCCGACCCGCCTCTATGGTAAATTCCAAAAGACCGTCAAATCCGAAGCTTTCTTCCACCTGATGAAGCACCCTTCTAAGCTGCTCCGGCTCCAGTGTCGTCGGCGTTCCTCCTCCAATGTAAATAGTATCCAGCTTTCTTCCCGTCATCATAGGCGCTGTCTCCCGGATTTCCCGGCAGAGGGCATCTACGTATGCGTCTACCCTGTCCTTCCATACGTTTAAAGGATAAGAGCTGAATGAACAGTAAAGGCAAATACTTGGGCAAAACGGAACACCGATATAGAGGCTGTATCCTTTTTCATAATCAATCTTTTTGAGAATATCCCTCTCTCTGTTTGCGATTGCCACTGCAAGCGCTGTTTTTTCCGGGCTTACGAGATACCGCTCCCGCATTTCCTGTGCAGTCTCGGAATTTTTCATTCCGGATTCTATCATTGCCATTGCAAGCTTTACCGGACGGATTCCCGTTAAATTTCCCCAGGGCAAAGTCCTTCCCGTAAGCTTTACAAGAAGCTTATAAAGGCCATATTTTATAATGTCTTTATTTTCTTTTCGAAGCGTGCGGTCAGATTCTTCTTCTGATTTACAGAAAACAGGGGCATCTTCTTCCTGACTGCAGGAGTGCCCCTTTATTTTCTCCGCGCTTGTTACGCCGTTATGACCTTCCCCTTTGTATCTTAAGACAAAGCTTCCATTTTCCTCTGACACAGTAAAGGAAAGGTTGTATTCTTCCTGTCCGGCTTCTTCTTCGTAGATGGTATGTATTTCACTTTCCGGGTAAAACGCCCGTATCAGTTCGTATACATCATGTTCAAATTCTCTGTCTAAAAATAAAATCCTGATTTTATACAAATGGATTGTACCTCTTTTCATATCCAATGGTTGTGGACGTATCGTGTCCCGGATAAACCTCTGTCTCCTCCGGAAGAGAATCCACAAGTTTGTGGAGGCTTCTCACAATTTCTCCCATGCTGCCTCCCGGCAGATCTGTTCTTCCCACAGAACCGTAAAACAGAGTATCTCCGCTGAACAGAAGATTTTCTTCTTCTATATAATAACAGCAGCTTCCCTCTGTATGTCCCGGCGTATGGATCACCTGAATAGAAAATCCTGCCGCCTCGAACACCTGCAGATCTGAAAGAAGCGTGTCCGCTTCTATGGAGCAGGAAATCCTTCCGCAGTTTCCGGACAGATTAAGGGAAGCGTCAAGAAGCATTTTCGCCTCTTCCCTCTGTGCATAAACAGGGATGTGATACTTCTGTCTCACTTCCTCCACTGCCTGAATGTGGTCAAAATGGCCGTGTGTCAGAAGGACTGCCTTTGGCGTTCCGGAAATTTCATTTACTTTTTCAAAAATCTTTTCTGCTTCATCTGCAGGGTCAACAATCAGTACCTCGCCTGTACTCTTGTTTTTCAGAAAATAACAGTTTGTATATACGCTTCCAAGGATACTTTTATAAAGCTCTGCGTTTTTCATTTTTTCCTCCTCAGCCAGTTGTACGTTCCACATCAATAACGCTGTCTACCTGGCGGATTTTTTCAATCAGAGTATTTAACTCTTCCTTGCATTTTACATTAAAGCTCATGGAAATGGTCGCTTTCTCCTGCTTGCTGGTACGGCTGCTCATTCCGCGAACGTCTATTTTTCTCTCTGTAAAAATCTTGGAAAGATCTACAAGAAGACCGGTTCTGTTATTTGCATAAATCTGAATCTCCGCCATATAAGTTTCTGAATTGGCTGATTCCGGAGACTGCCACTCTGCCTCAATCAGACGACTTCTGTCAAGCTCCGACATATTTAACACATTAATACAGTCTGTCCTGTGAATGGTGATTCCTCTTCCCCTTGTGACAAATCCCACAATTTCGTCTCCCGGTATGGGACTGCAGCATTTTGAAAAACGAACGGCAACATCATGAATACCTCTTACAATAATGCCGCCCTTATTTTTTGTAATGTGAAGCTTTTCCTGATTTTCTGTGGCAGCTTCAAGAACCTGTTCATCTGTAAGATTCTTTTTGTTTTCCTTATCATAGGCTTCTACCAGCTTATTAAAGACCTGACCTTCTTTTAATCCGCCGTGGCCGATCGCCGCAAGAACTGAGTCCCAGTCGCGGAATCCGTATTTGCGCATAACGGCTTCCTGATACGGCGTTTTTGTATAAAGAGTAATTTTAAAGCCTTTGTTTTTGGCATACTGAGCAAGCATTTCCTTACCCTTTAAAATATTATCCTCTTTCAGTTCTTTTTTAAACCACTGATTGATCTTGTTTTTTGCCTGCGTGCTCTTTACAATTTTCAGCCAGTCCCGGCTTGGTCCCTGGGAATTCTGAGAAGTAATGATCTCAATACGGTCTCCATTTTTAATCTGGTACTCAATAGGAACCAACTTTCCGTTTACTCTGGCTCCCACCATTTTATTTCCTACTGCACTGTGTACACTGTAAGCAAAGTCAATGGGGGTAGAGCCTGTTGGAAGGTTTTTTACATCTCCCTGAGGTGTAAAACAATATACATTATCTGCAAACAGGTTCAGGTCATTTTTCAGAAGACTCATAAACTCCCGGTTGTCAGACATATCTCTCTGCCATTCCAAGATTTGGCGAAGCCAGTTTAACTTCTCTTCCTCACTCTTTTTCACCGGAACCTTTCCGTCTGAGGATTCTTTATATTTCCAGTGCGCCGCGATTCCGTACTCTGCTGTTTTGTGCATCTCAAAGGTACGGATCTGAATCTCAAAAGGCTGTCCATTCGGTCCGATCAGCGTTGTGTGAAGAGACTGGTACATATTCGGCTTTGGCATTGCAATATAATCTTTGAATCGTCCCGGAATGGGCTTATACATTTCATGAATCACGCCAAGCGCCGCATAACAGTCTTTTACAGTATCTACAAGAATGCGCACAGCAAATAAGTCGTAAATCTGGTCAATGGTCTTATCCTGATTTACCATCTTTTTATAGATACTGAAAAAATGCTTGACACGCCCGTCTACCTGGGCTTTGATATTGGCATCTTCCATATGCTTTTTGACCTGCTGTACAATTTTTCCCACGAACTCTTCTCTTACGCTCTTTCGAAGAGCTACTTTTTCCACAAGGTCATAATATACATCCGGCTTCAGGTATTTAAGAGAAAGATCATCCAGCTCCACCTTGATCTTGGAAATACCGAGACGCATGGCAATGGGAGCGTAAATATCCATTGTTTCTCTTGCTTTTTCCTGCTGCTTCTCCGGACGCATATACTGAAGAGTACGCATATTGTGAAGGCGGTCTGCCAGCTTAATAAGAATGACTCTGATGTCCTTTGCCATTGCAAGAAACATCTTTCTTAAATTTTCCGCCTGGACCTCCACCTTGTCTGCAGCATAGGATAACTGTCCCAGCTTTGTGACACCGTCCACAAGAAGCGCCACCTCAGAGCCAAATTCTTTTTCCACTTCCTCATACGTCATCCAGGTATCCTCCACTGCATCGTGAAGAAGCCCCGCTACGATCGTCTCCTTGTCAAGCTCCAGATCTGCAAGAATGATCGCCACGCAAAGAGGGTGGATAATATACGGTTCCCCTGATTTTCTCTTCTGATCCTTATGCGCTTCGCTCGCAACTGCATACGCCTTCTCAATCATGGAAATATCCGCAGAAGGGTGGTATTTCCGCACACTGGTAATGAGCTCTTTATAAAGCACTTCCGGGCTTGTAAAATCATTCATGGATTTTACTGCCGCATCTGCTTTTTTTACAGATTCCAGTTTTTCCTTTTCTATCTGTACGGTATTCTCTTCTTTTCCGTTTATAATCTCTGCCATCAATTCCACCTGCCTGTCTACAATACAATAGGTTTTACTTTCCTTCGTAGCAGATTACAGACGCTACATCGTAATTTTTCAGCTTTTCTCTTCCCTTCAGACCGGCAAGCTCCATAAGGAATACTACCTTGACAACTTCGCCGCCAAGCTCCTCTATCATATGGATCGCAGCTTCAATAGTTCCTCCTGTTGCGATCAGATCGTCCACAACGGCAACCTTCTGCCCCGGTTTGATAGAATCTTTGTGCATCTCAATGGTTGCACTTCCATATTCCAGATCATAGCTTTCTGATATTGTCTCGCAGGGAAGTTTTCCTTTTTTACGAACCGGTACAAACGGTTTATGAAGATTATAGGCAATGGGAACTCCAAAAATAAAACCTCTTGATTCTGTACCTACAATCACATCTACATCTGTATCTTTTAAACATTCCTGCATGGAATCAATAGCAAGCTTCAATCCGTCTGCATCCTGCAAAATACTTGTCACATCGCGAAAAATAATTCCCGGTTCCGGGAAATCCGGTATACTTCTTACATACTCTTCTAGTCTTTTCATTTTCCCATTCCTCCACTTTATCTCATAAATATTTTTTAGTATATCACTTTTCTATGCCGGAATCAATCTAAAACCCGACAGAATCCGCATAAATGCGCTCACTTTCGAGTTTTTCAGCGGTACTCCTGGATAATCACCTGTAAATTTTCTCTTCCCTGGTAGCGGTTGATCTCCGGATAATAAGTAATCATAAGTCTTTCTTTGCCGGAAACATACTGCGAAAACTTCTCGGCTTCCCCAAAATAAATTCCATCTATTATCGTACCGCTTCCATCCATAAGCTGCATTTTTGCCACATTTCGATTTTTCCCAAAAATTCTCAAATTTAAAACCCTCAAATCCTTCTGGGCAAAAACAGGCTTTGTATTTCCTTTTCCAAAGGGTTCCAGAAGAGAAATTTCCTCTACCAGCTCCTTCGTAATATAAGATACCGGCATGGGTACGTCGATAACAACCTTTGGAATCAAGTCTTCTTCTGTAAGACTGCAGTTTTGATTCAGTCTCTTTCGAAAAATCTCTATATTTTCTTCTTTTATGGAAAGTCCTGCCGCCATCGGGTGACCGCCAAACTGCTCCATAAGGTCTGCACATTTTACAAGCTCTTCATACATGGAATATCCTTCTATGGATCTTCCGCTGCCTTTTACACAGGCTTCCCCTTTTGTGAGAACAAACGCGGGCTTATGGTATTTTTCCCGAATCCTTCCTGCGATGATACCGGCAAGGCTTTCATGGCAGTCCGGCAGATAAATTACGAGAACTCTGTCGTTTTTGAGAGACGTCTGTTCTACCTGAAAAATCGCCTCCTCTTTTCCCTTTTCTGTAAGAGCTTTTCTGCTGTCATTTAAAGCCTTTAAATCTCCCGCAAGTCTGGCTGCCTCATCTCTGTTTTTCGCACTTAAAAGGGCAAGTGAACGAGCGGCTGTATCAAGACGTCCGCTTGCATTAATACACGGTCCCAGCACAAAACCTATATGGTATGCCGTAATTTTTCCGTCTTCCAGTCCGTTTGCACGAATCAGCTCCCGAAGTCCCACATTTTTTGTATCGGCAATCCGGCGAAGCCCTTCTTTTACAAGAATCCTGTTTTCCCCCTGTAGTTCCATCACGTCCCCCACTGTTGCTATCGCCGCAAACTCAAGAAGCTCTTCCGCCTCTTCCTTTGGAAAAGAAAAATTTTCGTAAAGGGCGCAGGCAAACTTAAACGCCACCACAGCACCGCATAAATTTTTGTTGGGATAAGGGCAGTCCGGCTGTTTCGGATTAATGACTGCATCTGCCGGAGGAATCTGATATTCCCTTCCTTCTTCTGTTTCTTTATATGGAATCTCATGGTGATCCGTAACGATCACCGTCATTCCCGCCTTTTTTGCCATTTCAATTTCTGCCGAAGCTGCAATTCCGTTATCACAGGTTACAATGGTATCTACTTCATCTTTCAGAGCCTTTTTTATAAGATGCTCATGAATCCCATAACCGTCTGCTACCCTGTCCGGAATATATGTATCTGCCTGTGCGCCGATTTTCTGAAAACAGCGGATCAGAATATACGTAGAAGTCACGCCGTCAATGTCATAATCTCCAATGATGCGGATTTTCTTTTTCTGCCGCACCTTTTCTCTGATAATCTCCACCGCTTTTTTCATATCCTTTAAAAGCCAGGGAGAGGGAAGCTCGTCCATTGTTCCGAAAAGATACTGCCGCACTGCCTCGTCTCCCACCACGTCTCTGTTTCGTATAAGTCTTGCAATAACCGGGTCAATTCCAAAGGTTCGTCCTATTTTCTGAAAATCTGCCCCCTTTGCTGTGACTACCCATTTTTCCATTTTATTTCTCCTCGCTACAAAGATAAATATCCCAGGCAGGCGTACCTGTCCGGGATATTTGTTTTTTTATTTTGTTTCATTTTCTTTCTCAGAAGATGCTTTTTCTGCTGCTTCCTGAGCTGCAAGACGCTCTGCTACTCTCTTGCGGTTTTTCTTTTTCGGCTGTGTTCCTTTAGAAGAAGCACCCGGATTCTGTACTGTATTTTTCTGTACAGGAGCTTTTTTCTCAGCCTGGCTGTTTGCAGAAATTGCTTTCACCGGTTTTGCTCCGCCCGAAAGACGTTTCTTCATAACAAGCCACAGTGCGCCTGTAATACATACAGAAGAGTATGCGCCGCAGATAATACCTACCATAAGAGGAGCTGCAAACTCACGGATAGAAGAAACACCCATGATATAAAGAACAGCAACCATTACAAAGGTAGTAAAAGATGTATAAATACTTCTTGTAAGTGTCTGTGTGATACTTGCATTTACCACTTCCTCGAGATTTTCTGTACGTTTGCTGCCGTGGAGATTTTCACGGATACGGTCGAAAATGACGATTGTGGCATTAATGGAGTAACCCACGATTGTCAGCATACATGCAATAAAGGTATTTCCCACAGATACTCTTGCAATAGCATAAAATGCCAGTACAACGAGAACGTCGTGGAGAAGCGCCAGAACTGCACTGCTTGCAAAACGAATGTCTTTAAATCGCAGCCAGATGTAAAGAAGCATACATACAGTTGCCACAAGAACTGCCACGATCGCGTCCTGACGCATTTCTTTACTTACAGTCGCAGAAATATTCTCTGCCTGGATCAGTTTTTCATCTACGTCAAATTCCTTAACAAGCGCTTTGTTCAGTTTTTCACGCTCGCCAAGAGAAAGTGTTCTTGTCTTGATAATAACCTGATTTGTTCCCACAACCTTTGTCGGCTGTACGTTTTTATCTCCTGTTACTTTTTCTACGAGAGGTGTTACCTTGGAATCAATTTCCTTAATGTCCATATCTTCGTTGAATGTAACATTTGTAGCTGTACCGCCTGAGAATTCAAGGCTGTAGTTTAAAGCTTTTCCTTCGCTCTGGCTGTGGAACAGCATAAATGCAGGACCGCAGAGGATAAGAACGAGTGAGAGAATAAAGAATACTTTTCTTTTTCCCACAAAGTCGATAGCTTTTCTCTCTTTTGCGCTTCCGTAGAATTTCGGGTCGCGAACTCCCACTGCATAGAGCGCGTTTACGATCAGTCTTGAAACCACAAGGGCTGTAAACATGGAAATCACAATACCAAGAGCCAGTGTGTATGCAAATCCCTTAACCGTACCGGAACCAAGCCACATCAATACAAAAGCTGCGATCAGGGTTGTGATATTGCCGTCAAAAATTGCGGAGAACGCCTTGCTGAAACCGCTCTTAATTGAGTTTCTCACAGACATTCCTGCTGCAATTTCTTCCTGTATACGCGCATAAATAATAACATTTGCGTCCACTGCCATACCAATACCCAGGATAATACCGGCAATACCCGGGAGTGTCAGGGTAATGTCAAAGGCATTTAAGGTAATGAGGATCATAGCTGTATAAAGAATAAGGGCGATTCCTGCCACAAGACCAGGAATGCGGTATACAAGGATCATAAACAGGATTACGATCACAAGACCGATTGCTGCTGCCTTCACACTTGTCTCAATGGCTTCCTCTCCAAGCTGTGCTGCCACAACGCTGGAGCGCACTTCCTCAAGCTCAAGGCTTAAAGAACCGATTCGAATATAAGAAGCCAGTTCCTGTGCTTCCTCAAGGCTTCCCATACCGTCAATCTGTGCGCTTCCGCCTGTGATGGCTTCGGATACGTTCGGCGCGCTTAAAATACCATTGTCATATACGATGGCAATCTGTTTTCCCACATTTGCCTCTGTTGCTTCTGCAAATTTTTTCTTTCCCTCTTTTGTAAGAGTCAGGCTTACGACATACTGTTTTGCATTTGTCGTCTGATCCTGGATCGCGCCGCCTTCTGCCTCTGCTATATCTGTGCCTTCCAGTACAACAGAACCAGCTTCACGAATCTGGTCAATGGTCCTTGAAAGCTCATATCCATTTTCTCCATATGTGAAGTTTTCATTTCCGTCTTTATCCATCTGCTCCACAAAACAGAGAGAACCTGGTTTTCCCAGTTCTTCCAGAATGGCGTTTGCATCTGTCACACCTGGAATTTCCACATTGATACGGTTTCCGCCTTCCTGATAAGCCTGCGCTTCTGTGCTGTACTGCTCCACACGCTTCTGCAGCTTATATGTGGTATCTGCCATATCTTCGCTGCTTGGATTTTCTTCTTTTGCTTCATAGGTAATGCTGACGCCACCTGAAAGGTCAAGACCGGTTTTGATATTTTTTGCCGCACCGGTTCCTGTTGGTCCGAATCCCACTGCTGCTGTAAAACACAGTAAACCTGTCAGCAGAACAGTGAAGATCAGGACAAGGACTCCTCTGTTTTTCTTCATTGTTTTTCCCTTCTTTACTTCTTTTTATTCCGCAAGAGCGGCTTTTATCATGATGGCGCACTCCACGCGCTTACGCTGGAGCTCGCATCCGATTTCATAATTCCCCTGAATATCACCTTTAAAATGGTACGCATTTGCAGCGCAGCCGCCGCTGCAGTAAAAACGGGCAAAGCAATTTTTGCAGTCCGGTTTTGTGTACACATTACAATGTCCGAATTCTTTCTGGATTTCAGGCTTTGTGATTCCCTCGTCTACATTTCCCATCAGGTATTCTTCTTCCCCTACAAACTGGTGGCAGGGATAAAAGTCGCCCCACGGGGTCACTGCCAGATACTCTGTCCCGGATCCGCAGCCTGACAGACGTTTGTATACACACGGACCTCCTGTGAGGTCGATCATAAAGTGGAAGAAATTAAATCCTTTTCCCTCTTTCTCCCGTTTGATCATCTCTTTTGCAAGAATATCATATTCCTCCAGAATTTTCGGAATATCCTCTTCTTTGATGGCATATTCTTCTGTATCAGGCGCTACTACAGGCTCTACGGAAATCTGCTTAAAGCCCAGGTCTGCCAGATGAAGAACGTCCTTTGAAAAATCAAGGTTGTGATGGGTAAACGTTCCTCTCACGTAATAGTTGTCCTGATTTCTTGACTCTGCAAATTTCTGGAATTTCGGCATGATCAGATCATAGCTTCCTGTGACATTCTCAAAAAGGTCACTTTGAATAAATTTTACCATAGGTGCGAGATTTTCGCCATTAGCTTTTGCGATTTTTAATGCTTTTTCACTAATATCCGTTCCAACACAAACTTCTGGCTTTAAAATCAATGCCAGACTGATCGCAATACAGCCAGATCCTGTACAGATATCCAGTATCGTATCTGGTTTCTTTGACTGTTTTAACTGATCAAGCACTTCTTCCAATACTGTTTCTGTATCTGCTCTTGGGATCAGTACATCTGGTGTTACCTTAAATGTATATCCCATAAATTCCTGTGTTCCTAAAATATATTGCAGTGGAACATGTTCTTTTCTCTTCTGAATCAGTTCCTTATATCTTTCTTCCGCTTCTTTATCATTGATCTCATCGGTCATCCCAAACAGGTAGTCTTCCCTTGATATATGAAAACATTCGGAAAACAAATACCATGCATCACCGGATGCATTCTCAATCTGTACTTCTTCTAATTCCTTTTGTCCATAGAGGACCCATTCTCTTCTATTCATCTTCTTTTTGTTCCCCTTTATGAAGATTTTCTAAATATTCTCTCCAATCGAAGACACCTTCCACCGATGCGATCGCAACTTCGATCATGGAGTGATCTGGTTCTTTCGTTGTCAGTCTCTGAAGTGCCAGTCCTGGTTTTGAAAATATCTGAACAAGCGGGTGGTCACTGCTTCCTGCCAGCCGGATAAATTCATAGGAAACACCAGCTACCAATGGTAAAAATAATAATCTTAATACGATTCGTAACCAGATGGTATCCACTCTGATAAAGAAGAAAAATACCATACTGATGATCATAACGATAAAAATAAAACTTGTTCCACATCTTTTGTGTAATCTTGA
>ERZ834859.479-NODE-479-length-55508-cov-14.477558_pt1 | contig 55508 bp, 34 predicted proteins | sample MGYA00519947_ERZ834859 | MGnify/ENA primary metagenome ERZ834859 (study PRJEB31850, sample SAMEA3708763) | human gut metagenome | biome: human gut; feature: human-associated habitat; material: faeces | place: China | collected 2014 ...
TAAAGAGTTCTGCTGTCTGATACAAGAGGATAAATTGAATTGATAGAACTCACCAAAAAAGAAATAATTTGCATTATCTTTGCGTCCGTCCGACAAACGCCCGATGTCCCAACGCAAGATTATCCATATCGACATGGATGCCTTTTACGCATCCGTAGAGCAGCGCGACCGCCCCGAATACCGGGGCCGTCCGATCGCCGTCGGATATGACGGACCGCGCGGGGTCGTCGCCACGGCAAGCTACGAAGCCCGCCCCTATGGGGTTCATTCGGCCCTCTCGTCCGTGCTGGCGAAGCGGCTGTGTCCGGAACTGATCTTCGTTCCGGCACGGTTCGATGTCTACAAAGCCGTTTCCCGACAGATCCGCGCCATCTTCGGCGAATACACCGAACTCGTGGAGCCTCTCTCGCTCGACGAAGCGTTTCTCGACGTGAGCCACGTCCGTTCGGCGACGCTGGTCGCCCGCGAAATCAAAGCCCGCATCCTCGCCGAAACCGGACTGACGGCCTCGGCCGGAATCTCGGTCAACAAGATGCTGGCAAAGATCGCCTCCGACTATCGGAAACCCGACGGACTGTTCACGATCCCGCCGGGGCGGATCGAGGAGTTCGTAGCCGGACTGCCCGTCGAACGCTTTTTCGGCATCGGCGAAGTGACGGCCGAAAAGATGCACCGCCTCGGCATCCGTACGGGAGCCGACCTGCGGCTCTGGAACGAAGCGGCACTCGTGCAGCAGTTCGGGAAGGCCGGACACAGCTATTACGGCTATGCCCGGGGCATCGACGAACGGGAGGTCACGCCGAACCGGGTCCGCAAGTCGCTCGGAGCCGAAACGACCTTTGCCGAAGACACGGACGACCGGGAACGGCTGCGGCTCGAACTGTCGGCCGTGCGCGAGGAGGTCTGGAACCGGGTGATGCGGCATGAATTTCGGGGCAAGACCGTCGTCCTGAAGCTCAAGTTCGACAACTTCCGGCAGATAACCCGCTCGAAAACCCTATTCACGCCCGTCGATTCGGCAGAAACCCTCCGGCGCGTGTCGGAAGAACTGCTGGCCGCGGCGGATTTCCACGGGCGTAAAATCCGGCTGATCGGCCTTACGGTCGGCAACTCGCCGGAGGCCTGCCCGGAGTGCGTGCAGCTGCGGTTCGACTTCGGGAACCCGGAACCGTAAAGGCGCCCGCCATCACCGGAAACGGTATGGCCTTTGCAAGGCTCCCGTCCAAAAAGGGAGCCATGAAACATACCGATAGAACAGGGGCGGAACAAACCGCCGCCCGGCAGCCGGAACCGACGCAGGAAATCACCGTAACGCAAGTCACCCCCGACGACATTCTCAACGACGGAGGTCCGATCACACCTGCAACCGGGGACGGGACGCCCACAGAACGGCAGCTGGAACAGGACGTGGTGACGGTCAACCCGTCGGTCGACAGCATGGAAAGCCGGGGATAACCCGGCAACATGCAGGCTTACCCCGCAGCATTCGCTGGCTGCCCCTCATGCAGCCGACAAGAAGACGCCCGGCCGCTCCTGCGAGCGGCCGGGCGCATGGCACAACCGGAGAGGGGCTATTCGACCGGCCGGAAGGGGGCATCCGCATCGCCGGTCCACCGATAGAGGCGAACGGTGCTGCTCTGCTGTTTGGTCTCCTTCGAACGGGCGTTCTGCGAAATATAGAAATAGCCGCCGCCGAGCGGACACAGTCCCGTCGTTCCCCATTTGAAATCCCACCCGTAGATGCCGCCGGCCAATTTCCCGGCGGGAACCAGCGAGAGCACCTCACCCTCGGCGGGCGTATCGAATCCCTGCAAAAGCTCCCTGCGAGCCGGTTTGCCGCCGTCGATCACAAAGAGCGAATAATTGGGGTACTGGGATTTTTTACCTTTGTAAACCGCGGCATAGCAGTTTCCCGACGCGGGATCATAGGCCAGGTTCTGAATTCCCCACGAGGTATTGCCCGTGCGGACGAAATACTTGTGATCGGGCGCCGCAGGGCCGCTTTTATGCAGACTTCCCTGCGAGAGCGGCTGCTCGAAACGCTTCCAGTCCTTCGTGTCGTAGGCGAGCAGCACCTGGTAATCGTTGTCCGTGCGCAGGGTGTCGCCGTAAACGCCGTAGGCCACATAGAGATAATCGCCGCCCTCCTTCGCTCCGAACCGGGGCGCGAAGGTCACGCCGTCGATGCCCGAACAGCCGAACCGGTGCTCGACCGTCCGTCCGCCGTTCTCCGCCGTTGCGAAATAGTCGTCGACGGCCTCCTTGATATAGACCGTGGTCATCACACGATCCTTTTCAGCATCCATGTCCGGACGCGTGATGCGGTCCACGTCGAAAATGGCGACGTAGAATCCCGTCCGGTCCTTTTCGTCTTCAGGCGCCACCTGCCCGGCGTCGAGCGTCCGGCGGATGCCCTTGCCGATCGCATCGTCCTTGTATTCCAGCGAGCCGTAAACGCGGCCGTCGGCAGGATTCATCGTCAGGCAGCCCAGATGGCCCGTCATGCCGTCCACGCTGCCTATCAGATTGCCTTCGAAGTCCATCTTCAGCAGTTTGGTCGTGAAGGAGAAATAGATGTAGCCGCGTTCGAGATCGACGGCAATGCCCTGCACGTGGAACGGACCTTGTTCGCCCGAGCGGATTTCGCGCGGCAGGTTACGCAGATCGGGACCGTTTTTCGTCCGGTTGGCGCCCGACGGGCAGGCCGTCAGCAGCAGCGGAACGATCAGTAAAGGGAGCAGACGTTTGAGGTTCATCGGAAGTTTTTTTACGTTAGTATCGGATTTATTTGCTTTTTCCGCAACAAATATAAACAAAAGCAACCAAAAACACAACCGAAAACACAACAAAAGAAAGAATCCTCCGCCCGATCGGGCGGAGGATTTTCACATTCAGACGTTCGCCACGAACTCTTCGAAGGCGGCAAGATCGGCCGCCAGCGGTTCGGAGCATTGCGGCCGCCGCGTCAGCCGTTCGAGCCGCTCCGGAAGCGGCACCCGCGATCCGGTCACCGATTCGATGACCTCTCCGAACTTGGCGGGATGCGCCGTGGAGAGGTAAAAACCCGGCTTGTCCACGGCCGCCGAGGCCGCATAGCCGACGGCGCTGTGCGGATCGGAGAAATAGCCGTGGCGCTCATACAGCTCGTCGATCGTGCGGCGGATCGAGGCATCGTCGCAGCGGAATCCCTCCAGTTCGGCGCGCAGCATCTCCGGATCGCCGTCGCAGAGCCACAGCATCCGTTCGAAATTGCTCGGTGCGCCGACATCCATCGCATTGGCCGGAGTCCGCACCGACGGCCTCGGGCGGTAGACGCCCGTGCGGATGAACTCGGGCACGACATCGTTGACGTTCGAGGCGGCGACGAAGCCCCCGAGGGGCAGTCCCATGCGCCGGGCCAGCATTCCGGCGGCGAGGTTTCCGTAATTGCCGCTCGGCACGACGACGACAGGACGGTCGCCGCCCGTGGCCTGCCGCCACTGGCAATAACCGTAGAAATAGTAGAACGCCTGCGGAATCCAGCGCAGCAGGTTGATCGAATTGGCCGACGTCACCCGTCGCCGCTTGCGGAACGGGGCGTCGGCGAACAGCTCCTTCACAAGCCGCTGGCAATCGTCGAACGTTCCGGCGACGCGCAGCGGATGGATGTTGCCGCCCAGGGCGGTCATCTGGCACTCCTGCAGGCGGCTGATCTTCCCTTCGGGATAGAGCACCACGACCTCGACGCCCGGCACATTGTGAAACCCGTGCGCCACGGCGCTGCCCGTATCGCCCGAGGTGGCCGTGAGAATCACCAGTTTTTCATCGGCGGCGCCCAGCAGGCCTGTCATCCGGCCCATGAACCCGGCGCCGAAATCCTTGAAGGCGCAGGTCGGACCGTGGAACAGTTCCAGCGTATAGCGTCCCCGGCCGACCACGCGCAGGGGCACGGGGAAGTCGTAAAGGCCGTCCAGTTCACGCTGCACGGCCTGCGAATCGAAATCGCCGCCGAAGAACAACCCCGTCAGATAACCCGCCAACGCGGCATAGGATTCGCCGGCCAGACGCTCCGCAAGGGCCATGTCGGCCTGCGGAATCCGTTCGGGGACGAACAGCCCCCCGTCGGGGGCCAGCCCCATCATCGCGGCCTCGCGCAGCGAACAGCCGTGCGCCCGTTCCCGATCTCTCGTACTGTAATAATTCATCGTCCTTCGCTTTTGTTATTCGACAACCCGCGCCCCGGCATTCGACACGCGGCCCGCATAGCTATTACAACCGATTCCCAACCCTTCGAAATGCCGCTTCATCTCCCCGGAGATCCGCACGGCAGCCTCGTAATTGGAGGCCAGCGCGAAAACCGAGGGGCCCGATCCGGCGATGTTCATGGCCAGCGCGCCTCCGGCCAGCACCTGCTCCTTCAGCGCGTCGTACCCGGGGATGAATCCCTTGCGGTACGGCTCCGCCACGACGTCGTGCATCGAACGGCCGATCAGCGCCACGTCGCGCAGCGCGAACCCGGCGACCAGTCCGCCGACGTTGCCCCACTGCGCAACGGCATCCGACAGAGGAATCCGCTTCGGAAGCGCCTCGCGCGCCTCCCGGGTGCTGACCACGATGCCGGGATGCGCCACGGCGTAGAAAAAGTTGTCGGGCACGGGCAGCCGCACGATGTCGAACGGCCGGTAGCCGCGGACCAGCACCACGCCGCCCAACAGCGCGGGGCCTACATTGTCGGCATGGGGCGTGCCGCCCAGCAACGCCTCGCCCATCATGGCGAACTCCACCAGCTGCTTGCCCGAGAACGGGCGGCCCAGCAGTTCGTTGACCCCGTAGACGGCGGCGGCCGACGAGGCGGCGCTCGACCCGATGCCGCTGCCGGGAGCGATCTTTTCGAGGATCTCCACCTCGATCCGCACCGGACGGCCGTAAGCTTCGAGCAAGGCCCGTACGGCGGGCGTGATGACGTTTTCTTCGACATTTCCGGGGAGTTCCACCCCGCTGCGGTTACGGATTTCGAATCCTTCGGCATTTTCCGCAACGCCCACTTCCAGCACGTCGCCCACGCCGTCGAGCGTAAGGCCCATCACATCGAAACCGCACCCCAGATTCGCGACCGTTCCCGGCGCGAAAACCTTAATATGTTTCATACCATTTTTTTTTGATGAATTGAACTACCTTTGCCTGATTTTCTGTTTCCGCTCCGGCAGCCTTGGCCGGGATGTGCACACGCAGGTATGCGGACGGAATATTGACTACTGAACCCCCACGGGGGTCGTGGCAGTCGTCGTGGCAGTTGTGGCGGTCGTGAAGAGAGCGGTATAAACACAGCCTACGGGATTGCCGATAAATCCGCAACCTCGCCCTGTCGTCGTGTTATGCCGTTTGGTAACCATCGTCGGCAAATATAAAACAAATATTTTAATAATCCAAATCCATGTAACAATTTGTAAGTGGCCCGCCGTTGCGCAGACGGCCTTTTATTTATATAGGAGCAGCGCAAAAAGGCCGCAACAGAGATTTCGAAAATAAAAATGAAAGCCTTTCGGCCCACACCCGCCGGACCGCGGGAAGAAAACGCCCGGGAACCGCATCCGGAGGCCAAAATACCGGTTTCAAATTGTAAGCAAACACGAGCCGTCACGCACAGTTGCGAACTTCAGGAAAGAATATGCTTCCGGACTGTTACAATATTAAATTTTTTTAGGAAATTATTTGTTCAACTGATTCAATATTCATATCTTTGCCATAGTCAGACAGAAAGCATCCGGCATAACGGGGAGACCCGGCCTGCACGCGGATGCACTGTCGCAGAAAACGAACAAACACGGAAAACCGGCTATGAACGCCCTGAATCATTCGAATATTCACGTCATTACCCTGCTGCTCGTCGTCCTTCGGAGATAACGGGAGAAAGGTGGCGTGCATAGTTGATTGAAAATAAAGCCTTTCTCCCACCGGGGAAAGGTTTTTTTGTTGCAGGACCGGACCCGGCAGGAGACTGAAACGAAAACGGAAAGATGAAACACACACTCAAAAGCGCCGTCACCACGACGGGCCGCCGGATGGCGGGAGCCAGAAGCCTCTGGCGCGCCAACGGCATGCGCGAGGAACAGTTCGGCCGGCCGGTCATCGGCATCGCCAATTCGTTCACCCAACTCGTGCCGGGGCACGTACACCTGCACGAAATCGGACAATATGTCAAACAGCGCATCGAAGCCCTCGGGTGCTTCGCCGCGGAGTTCAACACCATCGCCGTCGACGACGGCATCGCCATGGGCCACGACGGCATGCTCTACTCGCTGCCTTCGCGCGAGATCATCGCCGACAGCGTCGAGTACATGGCCTCCGCCCACAAGATCGACGCGCTGGTCTGCATTTCGAACTGCGACAAGATCACCCCCGGCATGCTGATGGCCGCCATGCGGCTCAACATCCCGACGGTCTTCGTCTCGGGCGGGCCGATGGAGGCCGGAAAATTTCAGGGCCGCAGCGTCGACCTGATCGACGCCATGGTGATGGGGGCCGACGAGACGTGCAGCGACGCGCAGATCGCCGAGATCGAGCGCTGCGCCTGCCCCGGCTGCGGATCGTGCTCGGGCATGTTCACGGCCAACTCGATGAACTGTCTGACCGAGGCGCTGGGTCTCTCGCTGCCGGGCAACGGCACGATCGTCGCCACCCACGTCAATCGCCGCCGGCTGTTCGAAGACGCTGCGGCGCTCATCGTCCGCAATGCCGAACGTTACTACTTCGAGGGCGACGAGCGGGTGCTTCCGCGTTCGATCGCCACGAAGGCCGCCTTCGAAAACGCCATGTCGTTAGACATCGCCATGGGCGGCTCGACCAACACGGTCCTGCACCTGCTGGCCGTGGCCCACGAGGCCGGCGTCGATTTCACGATGCAGGACATCGACCGCCTTTCGCGCCGGGTCCCGGTGCTCTGCAAGGTCGCCCCCAACTCGCACTACCACATCCAGGACGTCAACCGCGCCGGAGGCATCTTCGCCATTCTGGGCGAGCTTGACCGTGCCGGACTGCTCGACACCTCGGTCCTGCGCGTCGACGGGCGCACGCTGGGCGAAGCGATCCCGGCCTGCGACATTCTCAACCCGGCAGCCGCCGACGCCGCGCGACGCCGCGCGCTCAGCGCCCCGGCAGGCCATTACAGCCGCGAGCTGGGCGCACAGCACTCCTACTACGAAGAACCCGACACCGATCGCACGGCGGGCTGCATCCGCGACGTGGAGCACGCCTATTTCCGCGACGGCGGACTGGCCGTGCTGACGGGCAACATCGCCCGGCAGGGCTGCGTCGTCAAAACCGCCGGCGTGGACGAAAAACTGTTCGTCTTCCGCGGCCCGGCGCGCGTTTACGAATCGCAGGAGCAGGCCATGAACGGCATTCTCGCCGACGAGGTGCAGCCGGGCGAAGTGGTCGTCATCCGCTACGAAGGCCCCAAGGGCGGCCCGGGCATGCAGGAGATGCTCTACCCCACGTCGTACCTCAAGTCGAAACACCTCGACAAGGCCTGCGCGCTGATCACCGACGGGCGTTTCTCGGGCGGAACCTCGGGGCTTTCGATCGGCCACGTCTCGCCGGAAGCCGCCTCGGGCGGGGAGATCGCCGTCGTCCGCACGGGCGATGAGATCGAGATCGACATCCCCGGCCGCTCGATCCGCCTCGCGGTCGACGACGCGGAGATCGCCGCCCGCATGGCCGCACAGGAACGCTTCCGCCCCGCCGGCCGCGACCGCCGCGTTCCGGCGTCGCTGCGCGCCTATGCCCGGCTGGTCAGCTCGGCCGACAAAGGCGCCGTACGTATCGTCGACGATAACGAAGAATAAAAAACGGACCCGCAATGAATACCTCTCAAACACTCCGTCCCGAAGAGCGACGCGCGGCCTCCGACCCCTCGATGACGGGATCGAAGGCCCTGATCGAATCATTTCTCCAAGAGGGCGTCGAAACCGTTTTCGGCTATCCCGGAGGCGCGATCATCCCCGTCTACGACGCGCTTTACGACTACCGCGACCGCCTGCGCCACATCCTCGTACGTCACGAGCAGGGCGCCGTGCACGCCGCACAGGGCTATGCCCGCGTCAGCGGCCGCGTCGGGGTCTGTCTGGTGACCTCGGGTCCCGGCGCCACGAACACCGTGACGGGGCTGGCCGACGCGCTGATGGACTCCACGCCGCTGGTGCTCGTCACCGGACAGGTCGGCTCCGCGCTGCTGGGCACCGACGCCTTTCAGGAGACCAATTTCATCGGCATCACGCAGGCCGTCACCAAATGGAACTGCCAGGTCAAGCGCACCGAGGACATTCCCGCGGCCATCGCCAAGGCCTTCTACATCGCCCGCTCGGGCCGTCCGGGTCCCGTCGTGGTCGACATCACCAAGGACGCACAATGCGGAACAGCTCCGTTCCGCTACGAAAAAATCACCTCGATCCGCAGTTACCTCCCCGCGCCCGCACCCGACGCGGAACGCATCGCCGAAGCCGCACGGCTGATCGACCAGGCCCGCCGTCCGCTGGTCATGGTGGGTCAGGGCGTCATCCTGGGCAACGCCGAAGCCGAGCTGCGGGCGCTGCTCGACAAGAGCGGCATGCCCGCCGCCTCGACCCTGCTGGGTCTCTCGGCCCTGCCGACCGACCATCCGCAAAACGTGGGCATGCTGGGCATGCACGGCAACTACGGTCCCAACATCAAGAACCAGGAGTGCGACCTGCTCGTGGCCGTGGGCATGCGTTTCGACGACCGCGTGACGGGGAATCCCGCGCATTTCGGCGCCAACGCCAAGGTGATCCACCTGGAGATCGACCCCGCGGAGATCGGCAAGATCATCCCGGCCGACGTGGCGGTCGTGGGCGATGTGAAACGCTCCCTGCCGCTCATCACCGAGCGTATCCGCAAACGCGACCACAGCCAATGGATCGCCGGATTCCGCGCCTGCGACCAGATCGAATACGAAGCCGTCATCCGCAAGGCCGTGCATCCCGCCGAGGGGCGTATCCGCATGGGCGAGGCGGTCGCCGCCGTGGCCCGGGCCTACCGCAACGACGCGGTGCTGGTGACCGACGTGGGCCAGCAGCAGATGAACGCCGCGCGCTATTTCGGATTCCGCCGCACGCGCAGCGTGGTCACCTCGGGCGGTCTCGGCACGATGGGATTCGGACTTCCGGCGGCCATCGGGGCCAAGCTGGGCGCCCCCGACCGCGAAGTCGTCCTTTTCGCCGGCGACGGCGGCCTGCAAATGACCATTCAGGAGCTGGGCACGATCTTCCAGTCGAAGATCCCCGTGAAAATCGTCCTGCTGAACAACTCGTTCCTCGGCATGGTGCGCCAATGGCAGGAGCTGTTCTACGACCGCCGCTACTCCTTTACGGAGATGGTCAACCCCGATTTCGGGCTGATCGCCCGCGGCAACGGCCTTTCGTACCGCTGCGTCGAACGGCGCGAGGAACTCGACGAGGCCATCGCCGCCATGAAAGCCTCCGAAGGCGCCTTCCTGCTGGAGGTGCGCGTCGAGGGCGAAGAGAACATTTTCCCGATGGTCCCGGCGGGCGCCCCGGTATCGGAAATCCGGTTCGAATAAAACGAAACAGCGTATGGAACAGGAATACATCATCACCGTGTTTTCGGAGAACAAGGTGGGCCTGCTGAGCCAGATCACCACCGTCTTCACCTGCCGCGACGTGAACATCGAGAGCCTCACGACCTCGGAATCGGCGTTGCAGGGCATCCACAAATTCACCATCGTGGTCCGCACCACACCCGATCAGGTCGACAAACTCGTGCGGCAGGTCGAGAAAAAGATCGACGTGCTGAAGACCTTCGTCTACACCCCCGACGAGGTCGTGCAGCAGGAGATCGCCCTCTACAAGGTGACCCGCAGCCGGGGTGTCGAACAACTCGTCAGGGAACACAACGTCCGCATTCTGGAGATCGACGAGGACTACATCGTCGTCGAGAAGACCGGTCACAAAGCCGACACGCAGGCGTTGTTCCGCCTGCTGCAACCCTACGGCGTACAGCAGTTCGTGCGCAGCGGCACGGTGGCCATCATCAAGTCGCGGCGCGAGCTGCTGAACGAGTACCTTGAAGAAATCGACCGTTTAAGGGCCGAATCCGATGAAGAAGGGAGCAAAAGCGAAAAATAACTTTCAGAACATATAACAAACTCAAAATCACGAAAATCATGGCAAAGATCAATTTCGGCGGCGTCGAAGAGAACGTCGTAACCCGCGAGGAATTTCCTCTGGAAAAAGCGCTCGAAACACTCAAGGACGAGACCATCGCCGTCATCGGCTACGGCGTGCAAGGCCCCGGACAGTCGCTCAACCTGCGCGACAACGGATTCAGGGTCATCGTGGGCCAGCGCGAAGGCTCCGCGAGCTGGGACAAGGCCGTAGCCGACGGCTGGGTGCCGGGCCAGACGCTTTTCGGCATCGAGGAGGCCGCCGAGCGCGCCACGATCATCCAGTACCTGCTCTCCGACGCCGGGCAGATCGCCGTATGGCCTTCAATCAAAAAGCACCTCACGCCGGGCAAGGCCCTCTATTTCTCCCACGGCTTCGGCATCACCTACAAGGAGCGCACGGGCATCGTGCCCCCGGCCGACGTGGACGTGATCCTGATCGCCCCGAAAGGCTCGGGAACCTCGCTGCGGCGCATGTTCCTCCAGGGCCGCGGACTCAATTCGAGCTATGCGGTGTTCCAGGACGCCACGGGCCGCGCCTTCGAACGCGTCGTGGCGCTGGGCATCGGCGTGGGTTCGGGCTACCTGTTCGAAACCGACTTCAAGCGCGAGGTCTACTCCGACCTCACGGGCGAGCGCGGCACGCTGATGGGCGCCATCCAAGGCATCTTCGCCGCCCAGTACGACACGCTGCGCGCCAACGGCCACACCCCCTCGGAGGCCTTCAACGAAACGGTCGAGGAGCTGACCCAGTCGCTCATGCCGCTGGTCTCGGAGAACGGCATGGACTGGATGTACGCCAACTGTTCGACCACGGCCCAGCGCGGCGCGCTGGACTGGTGGAAGAAGTTCCGCGACGCCACGAAGCCCGTCTTCGAAGAGCTGTACAGGGAGGTGGCCGCCGGCAACGAGGCCCAGCGTTCGATCGACCTGAACAGCAAACCCGACTACCGCGAGAAGCTCAACGAGGAGCTGCGCGAGATGCGCGAAAACGAGATGTGGCAGACCGGCGCCGTCGTGCGCAAGCTGCGTCCCGAAAACAACTGACACAAGGCAAGGTCCTGAAAAAGGCCGGCGGCAGCAGTCGCCGGCCTTTTTCGCGCAATTCGGTTTTGCACCCGTTCAATTTTTATGTATCTTTGCCTACCGGAACACCGACAATCCAAACAAAACTACTCAATATGTACAGCCATGACAACCGGGTGGTCATCACCCTCGACGCCGGCGGCACGAACCTCGTTTTCGGCGCCATGCAGGCCAACAAATTCATTGTGGAGCCGATCACCCTCCCGTCGCATGCCGAGAACCTCGACAAATGCCTCGCGACGATGGTCGAAGGGTTCCAGGCCGTCATCGACCGTCTGTCCGAAAAACCCGTAGCCATCAGTTTCGCATTCCCCGGCCCGGCCGACTATCCGAACGGCATCATCGGCGGTTATCTGCCCAACTTCCCGTCGTTCCGCGAAGGCGTGGCGCTGGGTCCGTTCCTCGAAGCGAAATTCGGCATCCCGGTATACATCAACAACGACGGCGACCTGTTCGCCTACGGCGAGGCGCTGGGAGGCGCCCTGCCCGAGGTCAACGCCCGGCTCGAAGCGCTGGGAAGCCCGAAGAAATACAAAAACCTCGTCGGCTACACCTTCGGCACGGGACTCGGCGTGGGCCTTGTGATCGACAACCGGCTGAACCGCGGCGACAACTCATGCGTCGAGACGTTCTGCCTGCGTCACAAGAAAATGCCCGAAATCATCGTCGAGGACGGGGCGTCGATCCGTGCCGTGAAACGCGTCTACGGCGAAGCTTCGGGCGACGTGAACCACACCTTCGAACCGAAAGATATCTGCGAAATCGCCGAGGGTAAACGCCCGGGAGATGTCGAGGCCGCGAAGAAGGCTTTTGCCGAAATGGGCGAGATCGCCGGCGACGCCATGGCTACGGCCGTGACGCTGGTGGACGGCCTGATCGTCATCGGCGGCGGCATCACGGCGGCCCGCAAATGGATCATGCCCAGCCTGCTGAACGAGCTGCGTTCGAAGATGCACCAGCTCAACGGCAACGAGTTGAACCGCGTGCAGATGAAGGTTTACGATCTGGACGACGAGACTGAATTCCGCGAATTCGCCAAGGGCGCGCAGCGGCCCCTGAAAGTCTACGGCACGGACCGCTACGTGGCCTACGACCCGCAAAAACGCATCGGCGTGACCATTTCGAAACTCGGCGCGAGCCAAGCCATTTCGGTCGGAGCATACGCTTTCGCCTTGAGCCAGCTCGACACGGAAAACGCATAAAATAGATCGACCATGTATAAATTTCAACCGATTCTGAAATCCCTGATCTGGGGCGGCGAGAAGATCGCCCCTTACAAGGGAATCGCCACCGACCAGCGCAACATCGGCGAAAGCTGGGAGCTTTCGGGCGTCAAGGACAACGAGTCCGTCGTCGCCGAAGGCCCCGAAGCCGGGACATCGCTCCCGGAACTGATCGCCCGCCACGGCGCGGCGCTGTTGGGCAAAGCCAACTACGGGCGTTTCGGCGAGGAGTTCCCGCTGCTGATCAAGTTCATCGACGCCCGGCAGGATCTCTCGATCCAGGTGCACCCGAACGATGAGCTGGCATGGGAACGCCACAAATCCAAGGGCAAGACCGAAATGTGGTACGTGGTGTCGGCGGATAAGGACGCGCACCTGCGTTCGGGCTTCTCGAAGCAGGTAACGCCGGCCGAGTACGAGGCCAGCGTCGGGGACAACACCATCACGGACATCCTGGCCGACTACAAGATCGCACCGGGCAACGTGTTTTTCCTGCCCGCGGGACGTGTGCACTCGATCGGCGCGGGGTCGTTCATCGCCGAAATCCAGCAGACCTCGAACATCACCTACCGCATCTACGATTTCAACCGCCGCGATGCCAACGGCAACACCCGCGAACTGCACACCGAACTGGCGAAGGGCGCCATCGACTACACCGTGCTGCCCGATTACCGGACGCATTACGAGCCGGCGCAGGACACGCGCGTAGAGCTGGTGTCGTGCCCTTATTTCACCACGTCGCTCTACGATCTGACCCGCCCCGAGACGCTCGACCTCGCGTCGCTCGACTCGTTCGTCGTGGCGATTTGCATCGAGGGCCGCGGTACGCTCACCGACGACAGCGGCGCAGCGGTTCCGGTGCACCAGGGCGAAACGGTCCTGATTCCGGCTTCGGCCCGTTCGCTCGCCTTCACGCCCGACGGCGGCATGAAGATTCTGACAAGCTGGATCGGCTGATCCGCCTCTTCGGCTCAACGAAAAAACTCCGGCCTGCGAAAATGCAGGCCGGAGTTTTTCGTTACGGCAAGCCGGAATTACTCCGCCTTGAACCACGCCTTCGTGTCGTAGGTCGCTCCCGCACCCGTCTTCACCACCGAAGCGTCGACCGGGAAATACCCCTTCGCCGCATCCATCGAAGAGAACGGAGCTTCCACGCCGTCGCCCATCTGGTTGTTTGCAGGCGTGTAGCTTCCGGTATGCTTCGCCGACCAGAAATTCGTATCGCTGACCGGCGCGGTGTAGAGGTAATTATAGGTTACCTCCGCCTTGTCAGCCGTAAATCCGGCCGTGTCATACACACCCGTCAGATAATTTTTCGCGGTAACACCGGTATAATACCCGACATTCTTGGTCACGGTCAGCCCTGCGAGGACATAAGCCCGGATCATAATGTTCGGCTGGTAAATGTTATAAATCGTATTGTTCGTCACCTCGACCTGAAGCCGGGTCGTCTGGAATGCCTGCGACCTGTCCCCGCAGTTGATCAGGTAGTTCTGCAAAGGCGTTTCGGCATAGAAGACATTATTCTCCAAACGGATCGACTGCTGCGTATAGGCTCCTTTCGATTTGGTCGAATAGAACGGCTTGTTGGCGACGGTCATCTTCACGATCGAATTCCCGAAATAGACACTCTTGAAATTCTGCGTATTGTGCGAATCGTAAACCACATTGTAGGCGGCATCCACGGTACAATCCTCGACATGCAGCGTCGGATCATAGGTGGCATTGGTCGTCGTAAAGAGGTTGTAATTGCCCGAAGCCGCGATATGCAGGTTCTTGAAAGCCGCATTGTACTTGCAACGCAGTTCCGGCCCGGAGATCGTCGCCTGCGCACGTTCGGGATAACGGCCGATCAGCACGATGTCGCCCATATTGATCGACGCGCCCGAAATCGTGAACGACAGATCGGCAGCATCGGAGTTGTCGACGAAAATCAAACCTCCGGCCGTAATGATCGCAGCGGTCAGTTCGGAGGGCTTGAGCAGCTGCGCTTCCGGATAGACCGTCTTATTGATCGTCAGGTCGCCCAGCGCGATGTCTTTCCCGTCCTGATAATCCTGATAGTAGTCCGTCTCGGCGGTAACGGGAGCCGCCGCCGTCGTGTTCTGCACGCTTGCCACCTCGCTCGTCAGATCGCCGGCATAGGCGACCACGTAGATCGTATAGGCCGTATTGGCTTCGAGATTCCTGACCGTCACGCCCGTACCCGTACCGGCCGTGCCTTCGGCAAGAACCCTGGCGGCGTCGGGAGCCGCTTCCGTCGATTTGAGGCAGAGGTATTTCCAGCCGTCGGCATTGGCCGAGGGCGCAACGTCGAAGGTCAGCGCCGACTGCGTGGGCTCGACCGTCGCGGAGTTGGTCACCGCAACCGTCGGAGCGACGGGAGCCGTTCCGGTGCTCTCAACCTGGATTTTGGCCACCGTCGAAAGCCCGCCGGCCGCAAAGGCCTCGATCGCCACGTCCTTCGACGTGTCGGCCGTGGCGCGGGTCACGGCTGCGGGGGCCGTCACGATCAGTTCGGCCCTCTCATCCACGGCATCGGTCAGGCGTGCCGACCAGCCCTCGGGAGCCGACAGTTTCACCTGCTCGACACCTCGGATCTCCACCACGAAACGCTTGGTGGCCCCGGCGTCGAACGTCTGCACGCCCTCGGTCGGCGTGACGATCCGGCAGAAGAAATCGTTCACGATCGGAATGCGCAGTTCCTCGCCGCCGAGCAGCCTGATATAGAGGTCGCCGCCGTCGACCTTCACCTCCTCGAAGAACTTGTCGGTCACCGTACCCGAGCCGATGGCCTTGACGGGCTGCCCCTTGGTGTCCTTCACATTTTCGAAGGAGGTGCCGCCGTCGTAGCTCACCTGCCAGTAGCCGGTGGCCTCGTCGATGCGGAACCGGGGCGTCGTGCCGTCCTCGGCCACGGCCTTCACGCCGAGCGAGGTGAACGTGGCTCCGTTGTCGGTCGACACCTGCCACTCGCCCTTGTCGTTGATCGAGACGATCGGAATCACGGCCTCGGCCTCGCTGCCCTGCACCAGTTCGATGGTCTCGCCGTTGGTCAGCGTGATGAGATATTTGCCATCGGAGGTCTCGACCTTGGAGATCGTGGCGCCGCCGTAGAGTTTCTGCAACGCCTCGATGTTGCCGTTCAGCGCGTCGACCTGCGTTTCGAGCGCCTGCACGCGGCTCTTCAGGTCGTCGATCGCATCCCACAGGTCGTCGTTGTTGTCGCACGACTGGAAAACCGCAGCCAGCGCGACGAAGATCAGGATCAGATACTTTTTCATAATATGTTTGGTTTTTTATTCTATTTCAATGAATTGAGCCATGCGGGGACATACCCTAACCGCTGGCGCAGCTGCGCTTCGTAGAGCGACAGCGGCTCGACGGCCGCGCCGTTGCTTTCGAGGTATTTCACCTGTTCGGCGCTCTCGTCGAAGGTGACCGCCGCGCCGTGGAATCCGACGATGATCGGCGGCATGGTCTTCCACCACTTGTCCGAGGAGAGCCACCACTTGAACGGTTCGGCCCCGAAATCGTGCGCCGCACGCGTGGCGTTCAGATTCCAGATCGTCAGGTCGCCCAGGTGGTTGGGCACGTTGGTTTCGTCGCCGCCGAAACGCCATTGCACGAATCCGCCCGTGCAGCGGTCGACGAGCGTGGCGCGCGGCTGCCTGGAGTGCGACTCGAAGAAGGCGTCGTCACCCCACGTGTTGTTCCACAGCACGGCCCCCAGCGAGGTGTTCGACACACCCGAGGCGTGGTACTGTCCGGCGTTTTCGAAATACCCCGTGCTCGTATAGGGCGGCGAGACAGCCTGCCCGCGGCTGCGGTCGCAGACCTTGCCGATGAAGATGCGCGACGAGGACTGCGAGCGCACGCCCGAGTGGCCGCGGTTGCCGCTGATCTCGATGTCGTAGGCCGAGCAGTTGGCGCTCGACACGATCGACAACGCCTCGCTGACGCCCCTGAAATCGACGCGGCGAATCCACGAATCGGTCAGACGCATCATGTTGAGCGGCTTGTAAGCCCCGTCGTCCTCCCACGAAGCGTGGTGGCCGAAGTTCTCCTTCGAGCGACCCTCGAACGTGAGGTCCTCGACGCCGACATGTTCATAATGGGGGTATTTACGGATTTTCCAGCCCCATTTGGCCTCCACAGCGTACATGATCGGTTCGGCGAAGGTCACGCGGTTGCCGCTTACGGAAGCCACCTGGTGATAGTCCTCGACCGTAATGGTCTGAATATCGGTCATGTTTCCCTCGACCCGGTGCGGCGCCAGCTCCTGCGCCACCAGCGTCGGGTCGTTGTTCGAAAGCGAAAGGCACACCCAGTCGCCCTTCCCGATGCCGGCCGCCGAAGCCACCTCCACCGAGAACGTGCCGCGTGCGGCGTCGCCCGTCACCGTCGTGAGGTCCGAAAGTCCCGAATTGTGCTTGATATTGATCATCATGGGCGACGACCACATCTGCTCCGAGTTGTTCGGCAGGTTGGGCGTGTCCATGACGAGCGTCGTCTTGCCGCGGCCCGCGCCCTTGAGCACGAAATACCCCCCGCGAATGAAAATCTCCTCGCTGCGGTTGTTCCCCTTCGAATCGGTGTATTTCTGGTTGGCGGAGGTTGGGTCCACCACGTTGTCGTCGTCGTTGTGGAGGACGAAACGCCCCTCGGGGAAGTAGATCACCGCCCGGGCATTGGCATTCGCGAGGTTCGCCCCCGCATCGCTCCGCCCGGAGAGTTTCAGCTCCTTGAGCAGCGCTGCCAACGCCCCGCGCGAGGACCTGACGCCCGTGGGATCGGCGCCGTAGTCGACGACGTTGTAAACCTTGTAGCCCAGTCCCCAGACATCGGCCGGAGCCTCCTCGCCGTGCTTGTAACCGGCATACGAATAATCGAGCAGGACGTTATCCGCAGTTCCGGCCTTAAAATTCCGCCATGCCAGAGCGGCGTTGGCATCCACCTGCTCGTCGAGCAGCGTCACGTTCAGCGTGACGAGTTTCCGGTATTTCCTGTCCGAATAGACCGTCACCGAGACCGCCGCCTGCTGCGAAGCGGCGTCGAACGTCGCGGGAGCCTTGACCGTCAGCGTCGTCTCGCCAAGCACGGCCGTCCAGCCCGCAGGAGCGTCGATCACCGCCTCGGCGACGTTGTTCTGCACGACCTCGAAGGCCCGGGTCTCCCCGAGGCGGAAAGTCTCGTTGTCGGAAGCCGTCACCGTCAGTCCGAAATCGTCGAAGACGGGAAGCGTAAGTTTTTCGCCGTCGAGCAGTTCGACCGCCAAAAGTCCGGTCGTCGCGTCGTAAGTCACCGACTTGAAAGCCGAACTGTAACTGACGACGACTTTATCCCCCAAGGCATTGACCGGCTGTCCGTTTTGCAAAAGCGGCGCGTAGGTCGCCCCGCCGTCGAGGCTCACGAGCCACTCCCCGTCGGCCGAAACCTTCAGCTGCGGGGTGACGCCCTCGGCGCCGGGCTTATGGTCGCCGCCCGAAACGGGCCATGCCGAAACGTACTCTCCGCCGACCTTCAGCCGCTCGGAAGTGGCTCCGCCGTCGAGGCTCACGGTCCAGTAGCCCTCGGCGTCGATGCCCATGACGGGAACCAGCGCCTCGATCTTCTCACCGAGGATGACGGGCAGCCGGGTTCCGTCGCTCAACTCGATCTCGTACCCCTTTGCGTTGGGTTTGATCCCGACGATGATCGTCGACTCGTCCATCAACTTGTGGAGCGCCACAATGGAGGTGTTCACGCTGCCGATCTTCGCCTCCAGCGCAATCACCCGGTCGCGCAGGCTCCCGATCTCGTCGCGGATGCCGTCGGTGTTCTCACACGATTGCAGCACAAAGGCCGAGGCCGCTGCAATCCACAAAAACAATTTATTCATATCCGATTGATTGTTAGTTATTCGTATCATAGGGAACCACGTCGGACAAGACGCCCTCGCGGAACCACACGTCGTCGTTGTCGCGCAGCAACACAGCCAGTTCGCGGCACAGCGCGGCGAACAGCGCGGGATGCTCCTCCGGCGCGAGGTTGTGCAGCTGGTAGGGATCGGCCGCATCGTCGAACATCAGCACGCGTTCGAGCGTCCCGTCGCGGCCGATACGCAGCTCCATCGTATGCGTTGCGGTCTTCACGCCGCGCGCCTGGGCGAAGAAGCCGCGGACCAGTCCGTCGGCATCGCGCCCGCCGTCGAGGTTGCGCATGTAAAGGGCAGCGCGCGGGCGTTCGGGCTGCACGGCGTCCTGCCGCAGCACGGCCGAGTAGTCGCGCCCCTCGACACTCGCGGGAATCCGCTCCCCGAGGCCCGCCAGCCCCAGCAGCGTCGGCATGATGTCGGGCGTCGAGAGCAGCAGATCGTCCACACGGTGCGGCACCCGCCCCGGATAGCGCACCAGAAAGGGAATGTTCAGCGACTCGCGCCAGATCGAGTTCTTGGGGTCGTCGGTCGAATGGCTGGTCATCGTCTCGCCGTGGTCCGAAGCGAAGACCACGATCGTGTTCTCCGTAAGCCCCGCCCTGTCCAGCGCAGCGAGCAGGCGGCCGAACTCGCGGTCGATACCGCTCACGTTGGCAAAATAGTAACGCACGGCGGCGGCCTTGGCCATCGTCGTGTCGGCGTTGTCGCGCACGAGCAGTTCGGTCAGCGACTTGTCCTTGTAACGTTCATACCCCTCCAGGTCGCAGTCGTCGGTCGAAGCGTAGGGCGAATGCGGCGGATTCATGCCGATCATCATCAGGAACGGTTTTTCGGGATCGCGCACGCCGCCCTTGTTTTCGATATATTCGATGGCTTTCGAAACTTCGTGCCGCGGCGACCACTCGTCGACATCGTGACGGTTGCCGTCGGTATCCCAGTAATGAGGATGCTTGTGCACGTCGTAGGTGCCGTAGGAGTACCAGTAGTTGAACCCGTGGCGGCGTTCGGGCGGCGTGTAGGCGTCCCACTCGGGAACGGCGTCGCTGACGTAGGTTCCCGGACGCTGGGGGTTGTTCTTCGTCGGGAAGTCGGCGTGCAGCTTGCCGATGTAGGCGCAGTCGTAGCCCGCCGCCGAGAAGACGTCGCCGATACACTCGACGTCCTCGCGCAGCGAACTTTCGGGACGCTCCGACATGCAGTTCAGCACCACGCCGTTCCGCTCGGGATACATGCCCGAAAGCAACATGCCCCGGTGGGGGCTGCTCACGGGGAAATTGCTCACCGCCTCGGTCAGCACCGTGGCTTCGCGGGCGAAGCGGTCGAGGTTGGGCGTTGCGACCGGATCGCCCTTCCACCCCACCTCGGCGGCGAACTCCGGATCGCTCCAGAACCCCAGCGAGGAGTTGCGATACTGGTCCGGAAATACGTAGATCACGTTGGGGCGCCCGGCCTCCGACTGCCCGCAGGCCGTCAGGGCGAGGCCCGCAAACGGAATTGCAATTCTAATTTTCAACATCGTGTCTTATTTCATTTCAATCAGGTTCACTTCGCGCGTCGCACCTTCGCGGCTCGTGAAGATCAAAGCGGTGTTTTCGCCCGCGGGTTCGATCCGGCACTCCGGCCTATCGTCTGCGGACTGCCAGCGGCCGCGGATCACGACCTCCAGCTGCGACTCTCCCGAGGGATTGTCGATCCACTTGCGGGAGTAGACGCTCCGCTCGGCGCGCCTGCCGTCGGCATCGAACACCTCGTCGCTCGGCCCCTCGTAGAAACGCAGGTCGGGGTCCGCAGCGCTCACCGTCAGCCCTTCGCCATCCCCGCCGATCATCACCAGCGAAGGCAGCGAAACGCTTTCCAGCAACCCCTCGCCCACCTTACCGGCGGCAAAAAGGGCATAGCCCGTAATGCCCGACGGCTTGTCGCGCAGGATATGCGCCGAGGCGTCGCGGCGCAGCACCTCGTAGGGAAGTTCCCGCGCGTAGCGGGCCGCCTCTTCGTCCGAAGCGTGCACGGCCAGCATGTATTCGTACCCGCCGCCGCTGACGGACCCGCTGCCGTGATCTATCCACGCCGTTGCGAAATTGTTCTGCGTCGGGGCGTCGGTCTCCTCGTCGAGCGAACGCTGAAGTGATTTCGAAACGACTACCCTACCTTTCGGCACGAAGTAAGCGTTGCGCAGGTTGTCGCGCAGGACGGCGCCGCCCGCAAGTTCGGCCCGGTAGGGGAACTGCGTCACCGCCTCGCCGTTCACGACGAGCGGATCGGCCGCGTCCGCCAGAAAATTCTGGAACAGCGTCGTATGCACACCGCCCTCGGCCTTGTTTTCGATGTCGGAACCCATACAGACGATGCGGTTGTCGAAGAAAAACCACGACTTGCGCGCCCGCAGCGAACCGTTGTATTTGTCGTGCTCGTGGAGTTCCATCGCGAACACCCCGTCGCGGCCCCTGTGGCTGACGCCTCCGGCGAAGGCCTCGTCGGAGAGGAGCATCTCCTCGTAGCCCGACGCGGTGTCGACGTTCCGGATGTCGGCCTTCATCCGCTCCATCGGGATTTCGAGCGCCGTCGTCCCGGGAATGTGCCGCCAGTCCCAGCCCTCCTGCCGGAACCCGCTGCCGAAGGCGCTCACGGGATCGCCGTCTGCAAGCAGCTGCATGCTGCCGTGCGTCAGGTAGCGGCCGTAGTGGTTGGCTCCCTGGTAAATCTCCGCCGACCAGAGATAGCGGCTGTGGCCCGCGACGGTCACCAGCCAGTCGGCGCGCCGGTGCGACACCGAGGCATTGTAGCCGTAGACGCGGTTCCCCGCAGGCGAAGGTTCGGGAGCGAAGCCCTTTTCGGCGAACAGCCGCGTATAAGCGTCTTTTCCTTGGGCCACACGCAGGTAGGCGGCGGCCAGCTCCGGGTCGATCTCCCCGCGGCCGTCGGGCGTACCCGCGACGGCCAGCCGGGCATAATGCCACGGGACCAGTTCTCCGCGGCCGTCGGGATGACGGCCCGAAAGGGCCAGCGGAAACGACCGCAGGTTGCAGTAGAAGCGCATTTCGAGCAGCGCGCGTTTCAGAACGGCATGGCTTTCGGCGCTCACCGCGAACTGCGTCTTCGACAACAGCCACACGGCATTCACGGCCCCGCCGCTGAACCCGTCCACGGCATAGGCCGGGTAGTGACGCCGGTGGTGGAAGACCGTGCCGTCGCTCTTGAAGCAGGGCCCGGTCCCCTCGGTGACCTTATATCCGTTGTCGACCCAGCGGGAGAACGCCTCCAGCCAGGCCGCTTTCACCGGGGTGTCCGGGAGCATCACGATGCTCGCCAGACGGCCGACGAGCGAGGTGTTGAACGCGTCGATGTCCATCCCCGGCTCCGCCGGCGGAAGTTTCACCTCGCCCACGCCCGAAAACCACTCCATAGCCTGCTGCACGTCGTGTTCCAGCCCGGCGCGACGCAGCACGTCGCGCATGATGACGGGAGCCGTGTAAAAATTGCGCATGCTGTACCCCAAGTGGTGCAGGGTTCCCTGCGCACTTCCCGCGGCGAAGCCCTGATCCAGAAGATGCCGCGTCAGCAGCACATACATCCGCTCCAGCTCCGCCCGCTCGGCGGCGTCCGCAGCGGCATCGTGGGCCACGGCGACCTGGAACAGGAAGTCGTTGTATTTGCGCAGCGTCTGGCCGTTGTCGTTGAACAGTTTGCCGACATCGGGATGGCCCAGATTAATATAGGTCTCGGCATAGCGCACGAACCAGATCGGCTTGCCCCGAAGCGTCCCGTCGGAATTTTCCGCAATGCCGTATGCGTCGAAGCGTTTGCGCAGGGTCTTCATCGCCATCGGCTTCCGGCCTTCGAGCAGCAGTTCGCGCAGACGCCGTTCGACGGTCGCCATATCGCGCCGCTCCCCCTCACCGACCGCGGCGGGGAGTGCGGGCATCGGATTGCGCCACGATTGCAGCAGCGTGAGCCAGTGGCTCGTGGTCGCGGCGTTGATGAACGGCGCCTGGAAATCGGCCGTATGGTGCCGCACGTCCTGAAACGAGGAGAGAATCAGGTGGTCGAAATACAACTCGCCCCGTTCGACGCCCTCCGCCGTGACGACCAGTTCGTCCATCCCCTCCTCGGGCCGGCCCTGCATGTCGCGGTCGAAAGCCACCCATGCCCCGCGCCAGCCGGTGAACTCCAGTCCGTAGTCGAACCACGCGCAGGTGCGCCCCTCCTTGCGGAACTCGAAACGCAGTTTCCCGTCGAGCGCCTTCGGGGCGTAGACCCAGAACACGAAGGTCGAAACGGAGGTCTCCCTGGGATTGGGATTTTCCGACAGGTAACCCACCGGGGATTCGATGCGCACCCGGGCGCCCGCCCGCGACCATTGCCAGCGGAGCGCGTGGGCGCCGTGCTTATAATGGTCGCCCGAGACGGACAGCGACGAGCCTTCCGACGCCGTGAAAGGCGCCGCAGACTCCTCGAACGAAAGAATCCGCGCATCGGCGACCTCCCGCACCGACTGCGCCGGTGCGGCCCACGACCACACCGACGCAGCGGCGAGAAACAACAGTTTATACATGGGCATCCGGTTTAAAACAAAGGTTCGCCCGCCTCCAAGCGGCCCTTGCGGATCAGTGCCTCAAGGAAATAGTAATCTGCGTAGTTCAGCGGCACGTCGATATTGCTGCCGTGCGGGATGCTGCCCACGGAGTGCATCAGCAGGAACCCGCCGTTGCCGCCCACCGGAGCGCGGTAGGCCGGCGACGAGAGCGACTCGACGATCCGGTCGGCCTTCTGCTTATACAGCCCGTCCCCCGTATAGGTGTACATTTCGTAGAACGCCGAAGCGATGATGGCCGCCGTCGAGACGTCGCGCGGTTCATTGGGAATGTTCGGCGCATCGTAGTCCCAGTAGGGAACCAGGTCGGCGGGCATGTTCTTGTCGTCGAGCATGAAACCGGCCACCTTCCGCGCATGGTCGAGGTAGCGTTTGTCGCCCGTGTAACGGTAGCAGGCCGTATAGCCGTAGACGGCCCATGCCTGTCCGCGCGCCCACGCCGAATCGTCGGCATAGCCCTGCGCCGTGCAGCGTCCGCGCACGTCGCCCGTCGTCAGGTCGTAGTCCACGACGTGATAACAGCTGTAATCGTCGCGGAAGTGCTCCTTCATCGTTCGGTCGGCATGCTTCACCGCGATATTATAATAGGTGCTGTCGCCCGAAAACTCCGTGGCCTTGAACATCAGTTCGAGATTCATCATGTTGTCGATGATCACCGGGCACTGCCAGCCGCGCTCGCCCTGCCAGCCGCGGTCGGCGTCCCACGACTGGATGACGCCCGGCACCGGCCGGAAACGCGTCGCGAGCGACTTGGCCGTCTGGACGATCACATCCTCGTAGCCGGGTATGTTTTTCAGCCGCAGTCCGTTGCCGTAGCTGTCGTAGACCATGAAGCCCACGTCGTGATGCCATTGCAGGTACTGCACCGAATCGAGGATCTCGGTATGCTTCCGTGCGCGCGCGGCCCATGCCTCGTCGCCCGTCAGTTCGTACATGTACCACAGCGTCCCGGCGAAGAAACCGCTCACCCAGTCGTCGACGGGCACGTAGTCGATCCGCCCGTTCTTCCAGGTCGAGGGGATGCGGATCACACCGCCCGTCTCGCTCGAATCGGCCAGCATGCCGATCTGCTTTTCGGCGACGGCGATGTTTTCGTCAATGATCGAAGCGCGCTTCGAAGGCTGCGAGCAGGCGGCAGCCCCTGCCAGGAGGAGCGCGACGGTCGCATATTTAAATAAGATCTTCATAAATTAGGTGATTAACATGATTATTTTGGTAAACCAAATCAGCTTTTCGGACAAAGGTAAAGTTTTTTTCGGACTTGCAACATATTTTAATAATCTTTTCTGATGAATGTAAAATTTTTATTATTTTCTCTTTGAAAAATTTTGGCGAACCAATTTCTTTATTTATTTTTGACCAAATATGAATCTATGAAAAATATGTTAAAACACGCTGTACCAGCGATTTGGATACTATTCAGCACGCTTTGGGGCCAGCATGCCGCTGCGGCAATCGACGCCAAAATCAGTTTCGAAACGGAAATTCCCAAGGCTTTCGTATGCGGCGAAAACAGCACGGCCGAATTGAGCGGCCTCCACTACAAGGACGGGAACCGTTCGCTGCGCTGGTCGTGGAGCGCGCCGTCGACGCTCCGCTTCAACGACTTCGGACAGCTGATGCGCTCGCTGCGGGTCAAGGGCGCGGGCGTCATGCTCTGGATCTACAACCCCAGGGCCGTCGACGCCGACATGCGGTTCTCGTTCGAGACGCCCACCGGCGAAGTCCCCTACCGGTTCGATTTCCACATGGATTTCACGGGCTGGCGCGCCTGCTGGATCAAGTACAACGACATGCCGGGCGACCACGCCTCGCAGCAGGTATCCCGGCTGACAATCTCGACGCCCGCCGGGGTCGAAAGCGGCGAACTGTTCCTCGACCGCCTGACCTTCTCCGAGGTCAAGCTCCACGACCAGATCACCCCCGACAAGCAGATTCCCGGCAACAACTGCAATCTCTCTCGCGAATTGTGGCACTGGGCGCGCCTCTGGGAGTGGGAGCAGTACGAATACGAAGAGCCGCTGCGCGACGTCACGCCCGCGGAAAAGGCCCAGCTCGACGCCGTGAAATCGCGCATCGAAAGCATCGTCGCGGCCAACATGTCGAGCGCCAACTACATCAACGGCACGATCATCCCGCGCGCCCGGGCGACCTTCGAAAAGGCCGCGATCCGCCGCACCGACGACGGCGGGATCATCGGCGCCCCGCTGCTCTCGAACGACGAGTGCAACCGCCCGAAAGGCGAACTGCGCCTGGACGACATCGAGAACATGCTCAACGCCTTCGCGCTGAACAGCCATATCAACAACGATCCGAAATACGACGACGATTTCTTTCTGGTGATGGACCACGCCATCGACCAGGGCTTCGCCTTCGGCCACGGCAACGGAACCAACCACCACTACGGCTACAACATACGCAAGATCTACGACGCCATGTGGCTCATGCGCGACAAGATCGCCGCACGCGGCAAGACCGACGAATACGTCAAGGTGCTGGCCTACTGGAGCGGCCTGGCGGAGACCCGCAAACCCTACGTCTACGGCCGCGACGAGCTGCTCGACTCGTGGCACACGCTGCTCATCCCCAAGATCGTCAGCGCGCTGATGCTGCCCGACGAGGCCGAACAGTACCGCGCCATGAAGAGCCTCGGCGTATGGCTCTCGGGGAGCCTCGGCTTCACGCCGGGCACCATCGGCGGCATCAAGCCCGACGGCACGACCTTCCACCACGGCGGCTTCTACCCCGCCTACTCGACCGGCGCGTTCGCCATGATCGGCTACTTCTGCAAAGCAACCCGGGGAACGGATTTCACCCTCTCGGAGCAGGCGCGCCGCAACTTCAAGCTGGCGCTGATGACCATGGCCAGCTACACCGATCTGCGCGACTGGGGACTCGGCCTGGCCGGCCGCCATCCCTTCGGCAAGAACGGCCGCATCCCCGACGCCGACGTCAACGCATTCGGTTATCTGGCCGCGCTGGGCGACCTGACGGGCAGCGGCAAGGGCGCGGACCCCGAACTGGCGGGCGCCTACCTGCGCCTGAAAGGCACGGACAAGGAGTTGAACAGCCTCTTCAGGAAAGAGGGGATTTCGGCGGGTCCCACGCCCTCGGGATTCTTCGTCTATAACTACGGGGCCGCGGGCATCCACCGCCGCGGCGACTGGATGGTGACGCTCAAAGCATTCAACACCGATGTCTGGGGATCGGAGATTTATACCAAGGACAACCGCTACGGACGCTACCAGAGCTACGGTTCGGCGCCGATCATCGGTTCGGGCAATCCCGTCTCGGCCGCGGCGAGCGGATTCGTGCAGGAGGGCTGGGACTGGAACCGCGTGCCGGGCGCCACGACCATCCATCTGCCCTACCCCGAACTGGAAAGCCCGCTGCCGGGGACGCTCATGGAGCGCAACCCCGAGCGCTTCTCGGGCGCCTCGTCGCTCGAAGGCCGCAACGGCATACTGGCCCTGCACTTCGTCGAAAAGGACCGCAAGAACTTCACCCCCGGGGCCACGGCGTACAAATCCGTCTTCTGCTTCGACAACCGGATGGTCTTCCTCGGCAGCGGCATCGACAACGACAACCAGGCATACCCCACCGAAACGACGCTTTTCCAGCTGCGGATGGACAGCCCGGCCGAACAGATAGAAGTCGACGGCGAGCTTTACGACGCTTTCCCGCTCAACCTCTCCAGAGGCGGCGAGCGGCTGGCGCTCTCCGACACGAAGGGCAATTTCTACGTGGTGAAGAACGCCGCAGCGGTGAACATCACCAAAAAGGAGCAGACCTCGCCTAACGACAAGACCCGCGCACCCCAGACGGGCAACTTCGCCACGGCCTGGATCGACCACGGCCGCGCCCCCAAGCAGGCCGGATATGAATATGCGGTCTACATCCAACCCACGAACAAGGAGATCACGCGCCTGATCAAGAAAGACGGCTACGAAGTGCTGCGCCGGGACAACACGGCCCACGTCGTGAAGGACCTCGCCACGGGCATCACGGGCTACGTCTGCTTCGGGGAATACACGGGCCAGGGGCTTGTGCGCAAAGCGACCGGAGAGTCGATCGTCATGGAGCGCACCGACACGGACGGACAGGTCGTGATGAGCGTCTGCACGCCCGACCTCGGCCTCACGGAGAAGACCTACACCACGCGTCAGGAGAGCCGCCCCATCGAAAAAGAGGTGCTTTTGGACGGCGCATGGGAGCTTGCCGCACAATATCCCGGCGTGGAGGCCGTTTCCCACGACACCGGAACGCTGCTGAAGATAACCTGCCGCCACGGACAGCCCGTGGAGTTCCGGCTCAAGAAGAAATAACCATTTTCACCCACAACCTGATTTATTTATGAAAAAAGCACTTAAACGCATGGCCGCGGCAGCGCTGGTGACCCTATCGGTACTCCGGGGGGGGGACGCCTTTGCGCAGAACGCCGTGGACGGACGCGTGGTTGACGCCAACGGTGCACCGCTGGTGGGCGTAACCGTCCTGATCAAGGGGACGCAGTCGGGAACGGCCACGGGCGCCAACGGCAGCTACTCGATCAAGGCCCGGGAGGACCAGACGCTGGTCTTCTCCTATCTGGGCTACACGACCGTCGAGGAGTATGTCGGCAAACGCACGGCGATCAACGTCAAGATGACCGAAGAGGCGTCGCAGATCGGCGCCGTCGAGATCGTCAACATCGGCTACGGAACCACCACGCGGCGCGACCTCACCGGCTCGGTGGCCAAGGCCGACCTGGGAACGATGATGAAGGCCAACGTCACCAACTTCGACCAGGCGCTGGGCGGACGCATCGCCGGCGTGGTCGTCACCACGGGCGACGGCTCGCTGGGCGCCGAAGCCAATATCACCATCCGCGGAAACAACTCGCTCACGCAGAGCAACGCCCCGCTCTACATCATCGACGGATTCCCGTCCGAAGGGTCGTTCGCCGCGTCGATCAACCCCGCCGACATCGAGTCGATCGACGTGCTGAAAGACGCTTCGGCGACCGCCATCTACGGAGCGCGCGGAGCCAACGGCGTCATCGTGATCAACACCAAACGCGGCAACGAGGGCAAGCCCACGGTGAACTTCAGCGCCTCGTTCTCCCTGAACAAGATCGCCAACAAGGCCGACCTGATGGACTCCTACGAATTCGTCCGGCTTCAGAGCGAACTGATCAGCGAGGAGACGATGAACAAGAGCTATTTCAGCGAGGGACTGACGCTCGACGACTACCGCCACATCCCGGGCATCGACTGGCAGGACCAGCTCTACCGCACGGCTTTCCAGCAGAACTACAACGTCTCGCTCTCGGGCGGCAACAAGGAGGGGCTGCGCTACAACGTGGGCTTCTCGGCGCTCGACCAGGACGGCATCATCATCCGTTCGAACTTCCAGCGCTACCAGGGCAAGGCCAACTTCACGCTGCCCATCTCGAAAAAACTCACGCTGAACGCCAACGCCAACTATTCGCGCACGGCGACCAACGGCGTGACCCCCACCACGGCGCAGACCACCTCGTCGTCGTCGGGCTGGCTGATGTACTCGGTCTGGGGCTACCGCCCCGTAACGCCTCCCGGGCAGGACATCCTCGACTCGATGCTCGACGAAGCCGTAGACGGATCGAACGACTACCGCTTCAACCCGGTGAAGACCGCCAAGAACGAATACCGCAAGACGCTGGTGGACTACCTCAACGCCAACCTGGCGCTGACGTGGAAGATCACCCCCGACCTGACGTTCAAGACCACGGGCGGCTACGTCCTGAACAAACGCCGCCGCGAGGAGTTCAACGGCAGCGAGACCTACACGGGCTACGCCGGCTCGCCCAGCGGCAAGGGCGTCAACGGCGCCATCTACTGGACCGACCAGACGAGCTGGTCGAACGAAAACACGCTCAACTACAAGAAGCGCCTGGGGCGCAGCCACAACCTCGACCTGATGGCGGGACTCTCGCTCCAGGGGCAGAAGAACACCTACGACGGCGTTGCGTCGACGCAGATCACCTCCGAGGAGCTGGGCATCGCGGGCATCCACACAGGCAACTACCAGAAGGTCCAGAGCAACTACTACGACTGGCGGATGATGTCGGCCTTCCTGCGCGCCAACTACAATTTCCGCTACAAATACTACCTGACCTTCTCATTCCGCGCCGACGGCTCGTCGAAATTCCCCTCCGACAACCGCTGGGGCTACTTCCCCTCGGCCGGCCTTTCGTGGAACTTCAACCGCGAGAATCTGCTGAAGAAGAGCGAGTGGATGAGCAACGGCAAGTTGCGCCTCTCGTGGGGCCTGACGGGCAACAACCGCACGCAGACCCCCTATGACTTCTATTCGCAGATCACCGTCAACCCGGGTTCGGGCAACTCGCTCGACTATGTGTTCGGCGGCGAGCGCGTGCCGGGCTACTACGTCTCGAACATGGCCAACGAGCGGCTCAAGTGGGAGACCACCGAGCAGTGGAACGCGGGTCTCGACCTCGGGTTCTTCGAGGACCGCATCAAGGTGACGGCCGACTGGTACGACAAGGTGACGCGCGACCTGCTGCTCTACGCCCTGCTGCCCGCCTCGTCGGGCTTCGAACAGGGGATGCTCAACATCGGCAAGATCCGCAACCGCGGCTTCGAGCTGACGCTCGAAACGGTGAACGTCAAGACCCGTCAGTTCCAGTGGTCCACGTCGTTCAACATCGCCTTCAACCGCAACCGGATTCTCGGGCTGGTCGACGGACAGAACACGCTCCAGAGTTCCGTATCGTGGGAGACGCGCTTCAACTCGCAGTTCCCCTACATCTCGCAGGTGGGCAAGCCCACGGGCATGATGTACGGCTTCATCTACGACGGGACCTACAAGGCCGAGGATTTCGACGACAAGGGCAACCTCGTCAGCGGCGTTCCCTCGTTCAAGGGCAACGCGATGCAGCCGGGCGACATGAAATACCGCGACATGAACGGCGACGGCGTCATCGACGACTACGACCGCACGATCATCGGCTGCGGACAGCCCCTCAACACGGGCGGCTTCGGCAACAACTTCAACTGGAAGAATTTCGACCTGAACATCTTCTTCGCGTGGAGCTACGGCAACGACGTGCTGAACGCCAACCGGCTGGTCTTCGAATCGGGATGGAGGAGCCAGACCAACCAGCTGGCCTCCTACGCCGACCGCTGGTCGCCGGAGAATCCCGCGTCGAACATTCCGCGCGTGAACGCCGTCGGCCGCGAGGAGTACTCGTCGCGCGTGATCGAGGACGGTTCGTTCCTGCGGCTGAAGAACGTCTCGCTGGGCTACACGCTGCCGAGCCGTTCGCTGCGCAAGGCGGGCATCAGCCAGATGCGCGTCTACGTCTCGGCCGACAACATCTGGACCCTGACGGGTTACAGCGGTCCCGACCCCGAGGTATCGACCCGCAACTCGGTGCTGACGCCCGGATTCGACTGGTCGGCATATCCCCGCGCATTCGGCTTCACGGCCGGCGTAAACCTCACATTCTAACGGTTTAAACGCAACATTACGCCATGAAAATCAAAAGCATATTGAAACTGGGAACGCTGGCGCTGCTCACCGCCGCCCTTCCGGCGTGCAGCTTCCTCGACACCGATCCGCAGATCATCCCCGACGACGGCTACTACAACAGCGAACAAAAGCTGATCTACGGTCTGGCGGGCGTCTACGGCGTGCTGAACAGCGAAGCGCTCTACGGCAACTACTACTCGCTGCAAATCGCCAACGCCGACGACCTCTGCTACTTCAACAACTACAACAACAGCGAATCGCGTCCCGACCGCTACAACCACAGCGCCGGCACGGCGGCGATCTACGACACCTGGTCGAAGCTCTACGAAGGCATCAAGAACGCCAACCGCTACATCGAGGCCGTCGAAAAGACGGAGATCGACCCCGGGAAACTTTCGGTGGACATCGGGCTTTACATCGCCGAAGCGCGGTTCCTGCGCGCCTACTACCACTTCCTGCTGGCGCAGGCGTGGGGCGATATGCCCCTGCGCGTCAAAGCGACCACCTCGCCCAACCCCAACGACGTGCAGATGGCCGCAACGCCGCAGGAGCAGGTGCTCAAATGGTGCGCCGACGAGATCGAAGCCACGATTCCCGACCTCTACGAGCCCATCGACAACACCCCCTCGCGCGTCAGCCAGACCGTCGCCCAGGGCATTCTGGCCCGCGTCTATCTCTTCATGGCCGGCGAGAGCGTCAAGCAGATCGACGGACTGGATAAAAAGGAGATGTACCGCCGCGCCGCCTACTGGGCCAACGAGGTGATCGCCTCGCACAAGCACGACCTGAACGAGAGCTACGAGGAGATCTTCATCAACATGATCCGCGACCAGTACGACACGCAGTTCCACGAATCAATGTGGGAGGCCGAATTCCTCGGCGACCGCACCAGTGCGACCGACTGGACGAACGGCCGCATCGGCGACCTGATCGGCCTGCGGTCGCAGTCGGGAACGACCAACTACTCGGAGTGGGCCTGCAACTACTCCTACGGCTACTACAACGGCTCCTACACCCTCTGGCAGCTCTACTGGGAGAACGACCGCACGGCAGACGAAACGGCCAGCGCCACGGTCATCGACAAGCGGCTGACGTGGAACCTGCCGGGCTACAACTACCGCGGAATGAACAACCAGAAAATCTCGTACAAGAACAAGGCGGGCGAGACCGTGACGCGCTACTTGCAACAGACGCAGAGCATGTTCAAGACGCCGTGGGTCTACAACAACAATTTCGCCATGCCCGACATCGAGGGGCTGGACCAGACGATCGAGGACGCGTTCGACCCCGCCGATCTGGTTTACGACCCGACGGTGATGTGCGCCGTCCGCAACGCCGGCAAATGGCGCCGCGAGACGGTCTACGAGAAACAGATGTCGGCCAAGAGCCTCTACACGACGATCAACTTCCCGATCCTTCGCTACGCCGACGTGCTGCTGATGTACGCCGAGGCGATCAACGAATACGCCGGGGCGCCGGACGACCAGGCCAAGGAGGCCATCCGGGAAATCCGCAAACGCGCGGGCGTCAAGACCGACGAGAGCCTGCTGGGCGACTACCGTTCGTTCCGTGACCTGGTGCGCAACGAGCGCGGACGCGAACTGGCTTTCGAGGGGCTTCGCAAGTGGGACCTGATCCGCTGGGGCACGTTCGTCGAGAAGATGCACAACGCCGGGACCAACCAGCCGACGGAGAACAAGTACCGCAACGTCAGCTATACGAACTATGCGTCGGCGAACTACGCCAACGTGACGGCACGCCACATCTACCTCCCGATTCCGACCAAGGAGCTGGCGGTGAACCACGCGCTCCGACAGAACCCCTTATGGTAAAACGCTTAATTGCAGAGCATACGATGAATACGAAACGAATCACATACCTCGCGGCGACGCTGGCCCTCGCAACCGCGGCAGCCTCATGCGAACACGAAGAGATCTACGAGCCGCTGGAGTTCTCGGTGCAGCTGGCGCCGACGAACACCTACCGCACGGGCGACCCGGTGGTCTTCAACTTCAGCGGCAACGCCGACTTCATCACCGTCTGGACGGGCGACACGGGACACGAGTACAAGCACCGCAACCGCACGAAGGTCGACATCGCCGACATCGAGTCGTGCGAACTGGAGATCGAGATCAGCCAGCAGTACGGCACGCTGAACAACCTCGTCCTGTTTGCGGGCAACAAATTCGCGGGGCTGAACGGCAGCGACGCCGCCACCGACCGCCCCGTGGTCGAAGCCATCGCGGCGAACGACTGCGCCGACTGGACCAAACTGGAGTTCACGCCGAACAACGCGAACAAGTTCGAAACCTACACCTACGACATCACCCGGTTCGCCGACCGTTTTTCGTGGGGCATGCACCTTTTCTATCCGGACCCCAAGACCACGATGCGCACCTATCGGATCAATCCGAAGATCACGGTCAAGTTCAAGGGCCACGACACGCAGGTCTACAACTACCCGGACATGGAATTCGTCCCCTTCTCGCTGGCTTCGCAGCACGCCGACAACCCCTATATCCATAATGTATCGGGCAACGGCAACCTGAAATTCCAGGGCCGGCCGGGAGCGAACAACACCGCCAATATCGTCTTCCAGGGCTTCAGCGCCGGAGCTTTCCCCGAGATCGACCAGTGGGCCTTCATGCAGCCCGTCGCGCTCAACACGATCTCGCCCGACACGGGCCTGAACATCAAGGGCGTGACCGACGACCTGCCGAGCTACTCGTACACCTACACCGAGCCGGGGACCTACACGGTGACCTTCATCGTCGCCGGGGGCAACTACCAGGGACAGTCGGCGCCCGCTCCCTACGAGGTGACGTTCACGGTGATCGACCCGATCGAATAACCCGTCCGAAAGTTTTCGCAAGCCCGCCCTTCAGCAAGAAAGGCGGGCTTTTTCACAATATCCGGTTGCATTTCTGCGTTTTTTCCAGTAACTTTGGAGGTGAAACTTAACCTTTAACAACCAAAACCGAAACAACCTCATCGTATGAAGGCTGAATTACAGGAAATAGCGTCGCAGTTCGCGCTGGAAGGCGCTATCACGGCAATCGACTCGCTGGGCGAGGGATTCATCAACGACACGTTCATCGTCCGCACGGCGGGCGATGCGCCGGATTACATCCTCCAGCGCAAAAACAAGAGCATCTTTCCCGACGTTCCGGCCATGATGGAGAACATCCGCAAAGTGACGGATCATATCCGCCGCCGCGTCGCAGCCGCCGGGGGCGACCCCAGACGCGAGGCGATGACCGTGGTTGCGACCCGCGACGGAAAGCTCTATCACGTGGACGCACAGGGCGAATATTGGGCCGTTTCGGTTTTCATCAGCGACACGATCGCCTACAACAAGGCCGACTCCCCGGAACTGGCCCGCAAGGGCGGCGAGGGCATCGGCAAGTTCCAGGCCCAGCTGGCGGACTTCACCGAGCCGCTGGCCGAGACGATCAAGGGCTTCCACAACATCCGCCACCGCTTCGTGCAGTGGGACGAGGCGCTGCGCCGCGACGCCGCAGGCCGCGTGAAAGACCTTGCGGAGGAGATCGGCTGGATCGAATCGCGCCGCGACGAGATGCTCTCGTTCTGGTCGAAGGTCGAGGACGGCACGATCCCCACGCGCGTGACCCACAACGACACGAAAATCAACAACATCCTCTTCAACAAGCAGGGCGAGGTGCTGTGCGCCATCGACCTCGACACGGTGATGAACTCCACGTCGCTCAACGATTTCGGCGACGCCATCCGCTCCTACGCCAACACGGGCGACGAGGACGACCGCGACCTTTCGCGCGTGGGCATGTCCCTCGAAATGTTCCGCGCCTATACCGAAGGCTATCTGTCGCAGCGGGCCGGACAGCTCAACCAGGCCGAAATCGACCACCTGGCATTCTCGGCCCGTTACATCACCTTCGAGCAGGTGCTGCGTTTTTTGATGGACTACATCGACGGCGACACCTATTACAAAACGAAATACCCCGAGCACAACCTCGTGCGCACCCGCGCCCAGTACAAACTGTTGCAAAGCATGGAAGAGCAGTACGGCACGATGTGCGAAATCGTACGGGAAACCGTCGCCAAATACAAATAAGGAATGGAAATTCGCAAGATAGCAGGCATCGCGCCCGACGACCGGGCCGCCGTGGACGAGGCATTCGCCGGAATCGAGCCGCTGCCGGTGGCGTGCTGCAACTGGCCCGCGGAATTTCCCTACGCCCCGGAAGTCAGCTTCCGGATGTTCCATACGGGCGACTGGCTGATGCTGCGCTTCGACGTTGCCGAACGTTACACGGCGGCGCTCGTCACGGAGGACAACGGCGAGGTGTGGACCGACTCGTGCGCGGAGTTCTTCATCGCACCCGACACAGGGATGTACTACAATTTCGAAACCACCTGCATCGGACGGATGCTGCTCGGGGCGCGCAAATCCCGGACCGAGGCCGAGCACGCCTCGCCCGAGGTGCTGGCGGGCGTGAAACGCTACACGACGCTTCCCTGCGGCGAGCCTTTCGCCGAGCGCGAGGGCGACAACCGCTGGTCGCTCACGCTGGCCATCCCCCCGCAGGCGCTTTTCCGCCATGCGCTGACCGACTGGAGCGGTCTCAAGGCCCGCATGAACCTCTACAAATGCGGCGACAAACTCTCGCACCCCCATTTCCTCTCGTGGCGGCCGATCCGGACGGAGAAACCCGATTTCCACCGTCCCGAGTTTTTCGGGGAGGTGACGTTCGAGAAGTGAAAAAGTGAAAAGCTGAAAGCCAAGAGACAATCCGGTCGCGATGCGACAACTGCGGGCAACAGGCGAGCGCAATCGCTTGCGAATTGCCGAGCCGCCACAGCAGTCAAGGCACGTGTTTTTGCGCCTTAAGTCCCCTCCCGAGGGAGGGATTTGGGGTGGGGTCAGACTTGTAAACGACGCCAACGGCGGCGACAACACGATCGGCAGCAAACCGACAGAGAGAAAGATTAACAAATTACATAAACGTATGAACAACAAGTATTCACTTCCCAAAGACGGCGGCCTGATTTCCGAATCGGCTCCGCGCGACATCATCCATCGTTACGAGAAGATCCACACCAAGGTCTACGAAAACGAGTACGAAGGCGTGCAGTACGTCGCCGACAACATCGTCAAGGCGATCCGCATGTACAACGAAATCCACTGCTCGAACGAGGTCTACGAGGAGTCGCAGCCCTTCGTGCTGGGCCTCACGACGGGCCGCACGCCGCTGGGTCTCTACCGGGAACTGGTGAAACGCCACCACGAAGGGCAGATCAGCTTCCGGAACGTCGCCGTTTACAGCCTCGACGAGTTCTACCCGATCCGGTCGACCGAACAGCAGAGCCGCAACTACCGCATCCACGAGGAGTTCCTCAACCACATCGACATCCTGCCCGAGAACGTGCACATCCCCGACGGTACGGTTCCCGAGGACCGCGTTTCGGAATACTGCGCTTCGTACGACCACTCGGTACGGCGCATCGACCTGATGATCATTGGCGTCGGCGAGGACGGGCAGATCGGCTTCAACGAGCCGGGGTCCTACTCCCGTTCGCGCACGCGGCTGGTGCAGCTGACCTACAACACCCGCAAAATCCAGTCGGGCGCTTTCTTCGGGCTGGAGAACACGCCCAAGATGGCGGTCACGATGGGCATCGATACGATCATGCGCGCCAACCGCATCATCCTGATGGCCTGGGGCGAGGAGAAGGCCCACATCGTGCAGCGGGTCGTCGAGGGCGAGATCACGGATCAGGTTCCCGCCTCGTACCTCCAGGCGCACCAGAATATCGAGGTGGTGATCGACGAGAATGCCGCGCAGCTGCTCACCCGCGAGCAGACGCCGTGGATGGTGGGTCCCTGCGAATGGACGCCGAAATTCGTCCGCAAGGCCGTGGTATGGCTCTGCGGCGTGGTGAAGAAGCCCATCCTGAAACTCACCTATAAGGATTACATCGAAAACTCGCTGGGCGAACTGCTCGAACAGGGCCACGCCTACGACCAGATCAACATCGACGTCTTCAACGACCTCCAGCACACCATCACGGGCTGGCCGGGCGGCAAGCCCAACGCCGACGACTCGACGCGCCCCGTACCTTCGTCGCCCTTCCCCAAACGGGTGATCGTCTTCTCGCCGCATCCCGACGACGACGTGATCTCGATGGGCGGCACGTTCATCCGCCTCGTGCAGCAAGGTCACGACGTGCACGTGGCTTACGAAACCTCGGGCAACGTGGCCGTGCACGACGACGTGGTGCTGCAAAACATCGACACGGCCCGCGAACTGGGCTACGGCAACCACTACGCCGAAGTCGAAAAGGTCATCGCCGGCAAGAGGAAGGGCGAACCCGAGCCGCGCCCGCTGCTCGACCTGAAAGGCGCCATCCGCCGCGCCGAGGCGCGTGCCGCCGTGCGCTCGTTCGGACTGAACCCCGACACCAACGCCCACTTCCTCAACCTGCCGTTCTACGAAACGGGCGGCATCAAGAAGGGCCAGCTCACGGAGAAGGACATCGAAATCATCGTCAAGCTGCTGCGCGAGATCAAGCCCCATCAGATCTACGCCGCCGGCGACCTTGCCGACCCCCACGGCACGCACCGCACCTGCATGGAGGCCGTGCTCGGCGCCCTCGAAGTCGTGAAGGACGACGAGTGGCTGAAGGAGTGCCACCTGTGGCTCTACCGCGGCGCCTGGATGGAGTGGGACCTCGGCATGGTGGACATGGCCGTGCCCCTGTCGCCCGACGAGCTGATTATGAAACGCCACGCCATCTACCGCCACCTCTCGCAGAAGGACATCATGCCCTTCCCGGGCAGCGATCCCCGCGAGTTCTGGCAGCGGGCCGAGGAGCGCACGCAGAACACCGCGAAGCTCTACGACCAGCTCGGCATGGCCGAATACCAGGCTATCGAGGTGTTTGTGAAGATGTTTTAGCGCATCTTCACAAAAACTTCGATTAAAAAATGAAGCATTGAACATTAAAAAATCACCCCATGCGCTTAATCATTGAAAATACCCCCCAGCAGGTAGCCCAGTGGGCCGCCAATTACATCATCGCCCAGATCAAGAACAAGGAGCAGCACACCTCGTCGCCCTTCGTGCTGGGGCTGCCGACCGGCTCGACCCCGCTGGAGACCTACAAGGAACTGATCCGCCGCCACAAGACGGGCGAAGTGTCGTTCAAGAACGTCATCACGTTCAACATGGACGAGTATGTGGGTCTCCCCGAGGAGCATCCCGAAAGCTACCACTCGTTCATGTGGAACAATTTCTTCAAGCACGTCGACATCAGGCCGGAGAACGTCAACATTCTCGACGGCAACGCCGACGACCTGGCCAAGGAGTGCGCCGACTACGAGGCGCGCATCGTCGAGGCCGGGGGCATCGACCTCTTCATGGGCGGCGTGGGCGAAGACGGACACATCGCCTTCAACGAGCCGTTCTCGTCGCTCAACTCCCGCACGCGCCTCAAGACCCTGACGCAGGACACGATCCAGGTCAACGCCCGGTTCTTCGGCGGCGACATCTCGCTCGTGCCGAAAACCGCGCTGACGGTCGGCGTGGGCACGGTGCTGTCGGCCAAGAAGGTGCTGATCCTCGCCACGGGCCACAAGAAAGCCCGCGCGGTGCGCCACGGCGTCGAAGGCTCCTACAACCACCAGTGGACCATCTCGGCCCTCCAGGTGCACCCCAACGGCATTCTGGTCTGCGACGACCCGGCCGCCGAGGAGCTGCGCGTAGCCACCTACCGCTATTTCAAGGACATCGAGCGCGAAAACCTGATCTCGAAATAAGCGCATTCCCGATACGAAGTCTCCCGCAGGGCCTGCCCTGCGGGAGACTTTCGCTTCCACGCCCCGGATACAGAACTCCCGGCGTCATTTTACGGCCGGATTATTTGCCGAATGCCGGAAAAATTTTATCTTTGTAGAGCATTGCTTATACGGATAAATCGTGGGAGCGTCACTCAAGGACATAGCCTGCAAGCTCAACCTCTCGAAAACGACCGTTTCGTGGGTCCTCTCGGGGCAGGGCGACAAAAAAGGGATCAGCGCGGAGACACAGAGCCGCGTGCTCGCCTGCGCCCGCTCCCTGGCATACGAACCGAACCTGCTGGCCCGAAGCCTCAACACGGGCGTATCGAAAACCATCGGACTGATCCTCCCCTCGATTTCGGACACCTTCTTCGCCCACATCGCCGACCGGATCGAGTCGGAAGCCGAGCGGGAAGGCTACTCGCTGATGATCGCCGGTTCGAACTCCGAAACCGAACGGGAAAACGCCCTGATACGGCTTTTCCGGTCGAAAAAGGTCGACGGCATCATCATCGCCCCGGCCGACGCTTCGGGACGCGAGGTCGGCCGCCTTGCGGAGAGCGGCTGCCCGGTCGTGCTGTTCGACCGCGGCCTCGCGAAAACGGACGCCGGCTGCGTGGTGATCGACAACGAGGCGGGCAGCCATGCGCTGGTCCGTCATCTTGCCGCCCGGGGATTCCGCAAAATCGCCATCATCACGACCTTCCCCCACCTCCCGACGATGGAACTGCGGCACAGGGGCTACCTCCGCGCGCTGGCGGAAGCGGGACTGCACGCCGATCCCCGCCTCTACGGAGAGGTCGCCTATGCCGGCTACCGGCAGCACGTCTGCGATACGCTCGACCGCATTCTCGCCACGGTTCCCGACACCGACGGCTTTTTCTTCACCACGCATATCCTCGCCACCGAGGCCCTGCGCTATTTCCACGACCAGGGCATCGACATCAGCGACGGCCGTCGGGGGCTTGCCTGCATGCACGAAGACCCGCTTTTCCGCCTGGCCGCCCCCCGGATGAGCGTCGCCCGCTTCCCCGTCGAAGAGATCAGCGCCCACGCCGTGCGCCTCCTGCTGCGGCAAATCCGCGAAAGCCAATCGCCCGGCTCCGTCCGCCCGGCACCCGAATCGGTGGTGCTGCCCTGCCGCATGGAGTTCCGGGACGAATAAGCCCGTTCCGTCCGGACATCCCTCCCCCCGATACGAAAGACCCGCAAAACGATGAAGTCCTGCGGGTCTTTCTCCGGAAACTAATCTCTAAATTACTTCTCGGCAATCAGTCCGATTTCGTCGATGGCAAAATAAGCGGGAACGAGCAATCCGTAGGCATTCGCCTCATTCGAAGCAGGCGAGAAAGTCAGACAGTCGACCTTGCCCAAAGCGGAAAGATCGACCTTTTTCCAGTCCGACAACTTTTCCGAACCGTTGATCAGGAAGCACTCCGCACTACCGGTCTCCTTGCCCTCAAGCGAGCCGGTAATTTTCACTTTATAATAATACGAAGCCTCGTCAACCTGCGTCGGCTTATAAGGGTAGGTAATCGCGCTGTTGGCCATATACAGATAGCTGACCTGACGCGGTTCCACAAATTCGATCATCGGAGTTGCATAACCGCTCGTATATCCGTCGAAATAACCGATCATGCAGTTCGACGAACCGTTTGCTCCCTTATCGGCCCATACCATAAACTGGTTCGCATAATTGACGCTCGTAGCCGTTCTCCCGTAATTGGCAGACAAGACGAAACCGCCCCAATAGTCTCCGTAGCCGATGTCGGCTGAAAAATAGGTTCCGAACCAAATCTTCTCATCCGAGGTCGAACAAAGATACCCGTTGTAAACGCCACCTACGGCCAGATCGTCGTAGCTGCCGCCCTTCGCCCAAAAGACATTATGGTGATTTCCCGCCGCAGAACCGCCGCTAACGGTAATGTCGCCGAGCTGTACAGCCTTGCCGTCGATAGCAAGCATTCCCTCGTTCGTTTCGAAAGAAATCAAATTAGACGGTTCCGGCTCCGGATCGGGATTGGGGTCCGGATTGGGGTCCGGATCGGGTTCGCTCACATGCACGGTACAGGTTGCCGACACCGAACCGTATGTCGCCGAGATTTTGGCGGTTCCGGCAGCCACGGCCGTCACAAGACCCGATTCGGAGACCGTCGCGAACTCCTCGGCATCCGAAGACCACACCACGTCGTCGGTGGTATTCGTCGGCGCCGGCGTTGCGGTGAGTTGCAGAGTTTCGCCGACTGCAAGTTCTTTTTCCGTACAATCGAGCACAACCGCAGTCGCAGGGACGCGGGAATCGCCGTCATCGTCCGAGCAGGCGGCCAAAGCGCAGGCCGCAAATGCGAAAAGCAAGAGTTTTTTCATCGTTCGTCTGATTTTAAGTATGTTCGTAAAATAAAAAATCCGGTCCCGGAACCTCTCTGAATCGAACCTTTTTCACGTCCATACCCGTATTTCAGCCACGAAATACCAAGACTTGCGATGCTCCGTTCTCCGCAGACACACCCCGAAAAAAGATTCTTCCTCGTCGGGAAGCTGCAAGGCAGGTCTTCTGGCTCGTTCCTGCCGCAACGCCTTCCCGGCCCTCTCGGACCAGTGGCTTTCAGCGTGTCGCGGCAACTATCGGAACTTACAGCAGCGGGAACTGCTGCCGATTTTCACGGCATTCCCATTTAATCACACGGGGCCTTGCCCGGCCCTTTGTGAACCATTGCGGTGCAAATTTAGGAAATAAATTCGTATCTTTGCCTCCGCAAACATAAAATTCGCAAAAAATTATGAAGCACGCATACGTATTCCCGGGCCAGGGCGCCCAGGCCGTCGGAATGGGCAAAGACCTCTACGACAACGTTCCGGCTGCGAAGGAACTCTTCGAGAAAGCCAACGAGATCCTCGGTTTCCGCATCACCGACATCATGTTCGCCGGTACGGACGAAGAACTGAAGCAGACCCGCGTCACCCAGCCCGCCGTATTCCTCCACTCGGTGATCATGGCCAAGGCGCTGGGCGTGAAGCCCGATGCCGCCGCCGGACACTCTTTAGGCGAATTCTCGGCCCTCGTGGTCGCCGGATCGCTCTCGTTCGAGGACGGTCTGAAGCTCGTTTCGAAGCGCGCCATGGCCATGCAGGCCGCCTGCGAGGCGCAGCCCGGAACGATGGCCGCCATTCTCGGTCTGGAAGACAAGGTCGTGGAGGAGATCTGCGCGTCGGTCGACGGCGTGGTCGTCGCCGCCAACTACAACTGCCCGGGGCAGCTGGTGATCTCGGGAGCCGTGGAGGCCGTAGACGCCGCCTGCGAGAAAGCCAAGGCCGCCGGAGCGCGCCGTGCGCTGCGCCTGCCGGTGGGCGGAGCGTTCCACTCGCCGCTGATGGAGCCTGCCAAGCAGGAACTCGAGAAAGCCATCGCCGAAGCGCCGTTCCAAACGCCCGTATGCCCCGTTTACCAGAACGTCGACGCCAAGCCCTATACCGATCCCGCCGCCATCAAGGCCAACCTGATCGCCCAGCTGACGGCCCCCGTGCGCTGGACCTACATCGTGCGCAACATGCTCTCCGACGGCGTGACGGAATTCACCGAACTCGGCCCCGGCAGCGTGTTGCAGGGACTCATCCGCAAGGTGGACCCCAACGCAGTCGTGGAATCGAAATCGACGCTGTAAAACAAAAAGTTTCGCTTAAAAATTAACGCCCTGATTTTCAGAGCGTTAATTTTTTACCCCTCATTTTGAAGCAAAATTTATTAAATTTTATTAAAAACTTATTGCATTTATTAAAGATAGTGTATATATTTGCAGAGTTAGTTAAAAATGAGCCTGGAAGGATGACATCACTTACCGAATTTTTCAACAAACACGAAGACGACGCCCTGAAGGGCATTACGCACAAAAACAGCATCATCAAGCGCAACATCATCGCGCACATGGCTGTCAACGGAGAATGCACGCTTTCGGAGCTTACCAAAGAGCTTCACATCAGTGTCCCCACGATCACCAAACTGGTTCAGGAACTGGTCGACGAGAACATCGTGACGGACCTGGGCAAGGTGGAAACCCCGGGCGGACGGCGCCCCAACATCTTCGGCCTGGCCAACTCGGCAATCTATTTCGCCGGGGTGAACGTCGGTCGTGACAACATGCGCTTCCTGATCACCGATCTGCAAAACAACATCATCAAAGAGGAGAACGACTTCACGTTCGAGCTGCTCGACCGTCCGCAGTGCATCGAGCGCATCTGCTCGGGCATCGAGAACTTCATCGCCGCATGCGGCATCGACCGGGGCAAGATTCTCGGGCTGGGCGTCTGCATGACGGGACGCGTGAACCCCGACACGGGCCGCAGTTACAAATACTTCACGTCGAGCGAACAGTCGCTGCGCGACTTGCTCGAAGAGCGCGTCGGCATCCGCGTACTGCTGGAGAACGACACCCGCGCCCGCTGCTATGCCGAATACACCTGCGGCAAATCGAAGGACGAGAGCAACGTGCTGTACCTCCACATGGGCCGCGGCGTGGCCATCGGCATCGTGGTCGACGGACAGCTCTACTACGGCAAGAGCGGCTTCGCCGGCGAGTTCGGCCACATTCCCTTCTTCGACAACGAGATCATCTGCTCGTGCGGCAAGAAGGGCTGCCTCGAAACCGAGGTTTCGGGCATCGCCATCGAGGACAAGATGTGCCACCTGATCCAAAAGGGCGTGAACACCATCCTCAAGGAGAAATACGACCAGCAGAAGACCATCCACATCGACGACATCATCACTGCGGCGAAGAACGACGACAACCTTTCGATCGAACTGATCGAGGAGGCGGGCGAGAAGGTCGGCAAGGCCGTGGCTTTCCTGATCAACACGTTCAACCCCGAGACGGTCATCGTCGGCGGCAACCTCGCGGCGGCAGGCGACTACATCATGCTGCCGCTCAAATCGGCGACGAACAAATATTCGCTCAACCTGGTCTACAAGGACACCAAATTCCGTGTGTCGAAGATGACCGAGAACGCCAACGCCTGGGGCGTGGCCATGCTGATCCGCAACAAGATCATCGGATTGTAATGAACATCGAGGGCCGCACCATCCGCCTGCGGGCCGTGGAGCCGGGCGACGTCGACCTGATGTACGAGTGGGAGAACGACTGCGACATCTGGCCGGTCAGCGGGACGACGGAGCCGTTCTCGCGTCATCAGCTGGAGCGCTTCGTCGAACGGCATCAGGACATCGTCGGGGTGCTCTGCGACGGACAACTGCGGCTGATCATCGAAACGCTGTTGAGTTCCAAGCCGGTCGGGGCGATCGACCTGTTCGAATACGACCCGATCCACCGCCGGGCAGGCATCGGCATCCTCATCTACGAACAGAGCGACCGGGGACGCGGCTACGCCTCCGACGCCGTGGAAACCCTCTGCCGCTACGCACACGATACGCTGCGCGCGCATCAGCTGTGGTGCAACGTCGGTGCCGACAACGAAGCGAGCCTGCGCCTGTTCCGCAGCGCGGGATTCACCGAGATCGGCGTCAAACGCGACTGGCTATGGCGGCCCGACGGCTATCACGACGAGGTGATGCTGCAAAAGATATTCGACTGAAACAGCGGACCCCGTCGGGGTTCGGGATTATAATGATGTAACAACTTGATAAATCAAGTTGTTACATTTTTGTATAAGATAATAGGTAACGAGAAAGCAACGGTTTATTTTCAACTTCTTGCACTCAAATACTGTATTTCAAATAACCTATCACAAAATACGAAAAATTTTGGGGATAGGCAAATTAGACAACGTATCGAAAAAAGCATGTTTTTTATACGACATTTGTTGTAAAAAATCTCAATATTACTAATGAAAGTTAAGAATGGTCACTCTATTTATAGTACCATTAAAAAAGTCTAACTAATATTGTAACAAAGGTAACGCATTACCCGGTGTAACTTCTCAACAAGAAGAGTGGAGATTTCGAAGCCTCGACCGGAATCGGATTGGCAATAGACGTATACTGAAATTGAGTAAAGACCAACCGGATTTTGACATTTGTCCGCAGAAGCTTCGATTTGAGTCGCGACGCTTACAAGGGTTTTCTCTGGTAACCTGTTTTATCGTCGTATCAAGTAGGATGATCAGTGGCGTGTGAGTAGGTTGAGAGACGATTGAAAGGTAAGGTTATGAAACATATCACTATAACTTTATAGGTAGAATCAAGAGTATCCTGTTCTATCCTTTGAAATCATCGGTTGAGAGATGTTTTAGACAAGACGATAAATTAGCTTTTGTCCAAGTTTCTATAGTCCGAACTGTAAAGAATTCAGCTTCGTTTGTTTTGTTAAAGTAGGAATTTTTAGAATACAGAATTGCATGCCTGAATATCTGTCCGGAAGAAATCACTCGTCATCCTTATTCAAGGAATAAAGTAATGCTTCAGTAAATTTCGTGCGATCCTTCTTGCATTCCAAGACACGGCATTTAACATCGGTTGGATTACCGAATTTAATATGTAATGTGTCCTCAAAAACTCGAACGACCAAATTGAACAGAGCTGCCGAACTATCTGCCAGAGCGAAAGGTGGTAAAGCCATCCGATCGAGTTTGCAAAGTATCTTCGAAACACTGATTGCCGAATACTCTTTCGACCAATAAAGCGGCAATGAAATCGGAACTTTATCCATGATAAAATGTTCTTGCAAAGTTCGCAATTTGATCTGTGTATAACTTAGTATTCGTCAAGCTGTCTTTTTATCCGTTGGATCACATAGAGTTGCAATAATTGGAGTGAAATCGTGGAAATGTAGATCTAATTTTTCTGCAGTAGGGATATCCCTGTAGATATTTTGATTAGTATTTGAAAAAATGGAATCTTTGTCAATATTTCCACATATGCATTTAATTCATAAGCATTCGATAAATTGTATCTTTTTGACAGAATTTGTCATGTTTGCAGCATATCAGTAGATAAAAAGGTCACTTAAGATACGTTTATGCCGTGGAATTTTCATCACTTGTTAAAGGTATCTTCTGAGGTTTCTATTGCTCAATTCATTTTGAGGCATTCTGGCAAAAATATCTTCATCCATAGTTTCAGCACTTGTGGTCTTGCGGCCTTTCGAAAAAGCCATAAATCATATATCCATCACTTTAGTCCCCTCCTAGTAGTCTTCCAGAAGTTTTTTGTCAGACGACCGTTACGGGAACTTGTATATGGTGGGAAAAAGATTTTCTGGCACAGCATTGCAATTCACCACATGTAATTCTTTACAGCACAGAGTTTCTTATCGTCAATAACAGGCCCTATACTTTCTGCCTGAATTTCATCCCGCAAACAGCCACAACGATTTAAGTTATACATAGTGGCAAGTCTGGCGTTGAGCGTCAAAATGATGAGCGAGACTACCGGTTTCTGGTATTTTTAATCACCCAGTAAGAAGCAGTTTGGTAGAGATACTTGTTGGGATAATGTTGGTGGTCACGATCTAAACCAGAGATAGAACGCTTGTAATACAGTGCTGTATTACAAGCGTTCTATCTCTGGAAAGTAATCAATTTAGTATTGAAGCTATTCGGAGATCAGCTCTAAATTGATATTGCTGGAATATAAATCACCCTTACGCATAAGTATAAAGCTGATTACCTGCCATTTTTTTATAGTTTTTTGACAGTTTAAACGACATTTCGAATTTTCTATCTATTTTCGACCATCAACATCATATCTTTTGTGGGTTTAATTAAATGAATTCGCCTTTGGGAAAGACTCGCAATTCCTAATGCTTACATCGGATACGGTAATATTGATGTGAATTGAACCCGAATTCTCGTAGACTCGCAGTCAGACTTATCCCAGTATTTTACTGGAGGGCCCTATCAATGCTCTTTTATTTAGCATACTTTTTTGTTCAATGGGAAGTTGAAATTGCGAGTGGAAATATTGGGTTCATTCAGATACTTACAAATCACAAAAGTTATAAAAGATAAAAAACAATATGATATGGGAAAGCTTGTAATTTATACAGAAAAATCAAACATAGAAATTATTTTATTCCGTGTTTCTGCAATATTCGAATAATTTGTGGCTGAACTTTCTTCAGCATCCGTTCGAACCCGAGGTCCGTGGGGTGTACGCCGTCGACGGTCGCCTCGTGGTCGTCTCCCAGCTCCATGCCGGGATTGATGAACCAGATGTTTTTGTCCGTTTCGAGGATTTTCTCCATCCCTTTCCGGGCAGCTTCCCGCTTAGCGTCTTCGAAAGCCCGTTTTTTCAGGTCGAAGTTTCCGCTTTCGCGCACCTCCGTCTGGAGGAAGATCAACGGCGTCGTGGGATGGCTTTCGCGGATGCGCCGGACGAACCCTTCCAGCCGCTCGTCGATCTGTTGGGCCGACGGGTTCGAAAAGGTGTCGAACAGAAAGGCGTCGGCCCGGGTCTCCGCGGCGATGCGCGCGAAGAATGTATCGAGCTTGCATTGCCCGCTGGCCCCGAGGTTGATGAACCCGAATCCCAGGGTGCGGCCCAGGCGTGCGGCGTAGGCCATTCCCGGACGGCTAGCCGAAGTGCCGTGCGTGATGCTCGACCCGATCACCACAATCCGGTGGCGGAAGGGGTCGGGAGCGGCTTCCAACAGCGCACCTTCGTCGGTTCCGATTTCGAGGGCGGCGATCTCGTCGTGCAGCGGGAGGTAGAGCAGGCACTCCTTCATCGTCGTATCCATGTGTTCGACGACGGGGGCTTCGTGCTGCGTTCCGGATTTGCTCGGCACACCGACTCCGGCGAAGACCCATTTGCCGTCGCGGCGAATGTAGAGGTCGAGCCCGCGCTGGGCGATGAGCGTCGAATTGGCTCCGGGGAGTTGGTTGACGGTGGTCCACCGGGCGCGGATGTTGCGGCTGTCGGTGCGGAACACCACGGCCAGCCCCGTGGAGTAGCGGTAATATCGCGTGACTGTCGGGGTCAGCTCGGGATAACGGGCTACGTCTATGCGCTGAAACGCCGGGCCGCCCGGCTGGGCTTTGTTGACGATCGTGAGACTTGCCGCATCCGTGTATTTTACCGGAGCGTTTTCTGCGGCGGCCATTGCCGGCATCAGCAGGCAAAGGAGCAGGTATGTCAGTCTTTTCATGCTTCTGTCTTTTGTTTTCGGTTCATCAGCGGCAGCAGGAAGGAGATGACGGACGCCGCGATCCAGAACAGGGCGACGGGTCCGAAATCGTAATGCTTCGCACCGTCCGTGGCGACGGTGATGTGCGAGTCGATGAGCCATCCGGACGCCACGTCCTGAATGCCCGCGGCGATGTAGGAGGCGATTCCCACGACCCCGAGCGCGGCTCCCGTGGCCTTGCGGGGTACGATATCCACGGCCATCAGTCCTCCGAGGAAGCAGATCAGCACGCCGATTGCTATTCCGAAGAGCACCATCGAGAGAACGTTCACCCACATGGCATTTCCTCCGTAGAGGAACAGGACCAGCGCCAGGGAGTTCAGTATGCCGAACAGCAGGGCGGGAATCTTTCGGTCACCCTTGAACAGCTTGTCCGAGAACCACCCGGAGAGCACGGTTCCGAGAATTCCCAGCAGTGCGTTTATCGAGACTACGGAAATCGCCTCTACATCCGAGAATCCCTTGGCCTCCTGGAGGAACAACACTCCCCATCCGTTTATGGCATATCGGGATATGTACATGAATGCGCTTGCCGCCGCCAGCACCCATACGGCCGGGGTGCGGAGCACTTGTTTTTGAATCTCCCGAACGGATTTGTCCGCTCCCGGCGCTGGTTTCTCGTGGGCCAGGGCCTCTACGGGCGGCAGTCCTTTGGATTCGGGGGTGTCGTGAAGCCAGCACAGGACGATGACAACGCCTATTGCACCTGCAAGTGCCGATCCGAAGAACCCGGCCTGCCAGCCTGCGAATGTCACGATGGAACCCACGAAGAGGAACGAGAAGAACTCCCCGAGGTTATGGCTTGCGGAGAAGAATCCGTAGTAGGTTCCCCGTTCCCGGAGGGGATACCACCGCGAGAGGGATATGATGGCCGGGGGCGCTCCCATGGACTGCGCCCATCCGTTCAGTCCCCACATGACGGCGAATGCCGCGAATATCACGGCCGTGGGAACTACGGAATGCGCCAGCCCCAGCAGTCCCATCAGGGCGTTTGCGGCAGCCGAGACGATGAGTCCCGTGGCCATGAAGCGTTTGATGTTGCAGTAGTCGGCGATGAATCCGTTTACGAACTTTCCGACGGCATAGGCGAAGAGCAGGGCCGATCCGATGACGCCCAGCTGGGACGCGTCGAGGGATCCGCTGTCGAGAATGGGCTTCTTCATGACGTTGAGACTCGTGCGGCAGACGTAGTAGAGGCTGTATCCGAGCGTCGCGGCGACGAACGCTTGCAGGCGCAGACGTCGGTAGTACTTCGAGCGGGCGTCGTCGTCCATCTCGCGCCCGGGGGCGGGAGGGCTGATGCGGTAGAAGTCGGTGATGCGGCTCATGGGGTCAGTCGTGCAGTCCGCGTGCGCGGAGGTAGGAGATCAGCAGTTCGGGACGGTCGGTCTGGATCATGGTGGCGCCCATATCGACGAGTTTGCCGTAGACGGCCGCCGGGTCGCCTTCGAAGGCCGCATCGTCGCAGAGACCTCCGCAGAGCGACGGCCACAGGGAGTTCACCCAGAGTTTCGAGCCGCCGGCCACCACTTTTTTCATGCAGGCTTCGACTGCGGGGGTGTATTCCGACCAGCAAACCTCGTAGGCAAGGGGTACGGTGTCCGTGCCGAGGTATTCGGCGAAGAGCGCCTGCCCTTTGGGTTTGAGGATGTCGATGATGGGCATGTACATCATGTTGTGCTCGTAGCGGGAGAACTTCGCGGCGACGTCTGCGACGGGGCTTTTGCCTTTGATGAGGAGCTGTCCGGTGACCCCGAGTTCCTCGGAGAGGCGCTGCACGAGGTCATAGTACTGGTAGCCCTTGTCGATATTGACCACGATGCGGTCCTTGCAGAGCTCCAGCGCTTCACGAAGCGTCGGCATGCGGTGCGACGTGGCCACGCCGTGGCCCGATTTGAGGAAACACCGTTGGATGGAGTCGTAGGGGATTTCGGCGATGAGACCTTTGCCCGTCGTCGTGCGGTTCAGCGTCCGGTCGTGGCAGACCACCAGCACGCTGTCGGAGGTCAGCGCAAGGTCGATCTCAACGATGTCGGCCCCCATGCCGATCACCGACTCGATGGCCGCCAGGGAGTTCTCGGGCCAGTTGCGCCAGTCGCCCCGGTGGCAGGCGACAAGCACCTTTTTCGAGGCGGGGTTGTGAATCTCCGAAACGACCCGTTCGGCACGGGTGCCGGGGGCGGATTCGGTGTGTGAACAGGAGGTTTGTAAAAGCAGCAGTCCTGAAAGAAGAATAAGCAGTTTTTTCATGGATTGTTTGGATTGAAGGCAATAATAATGTTAAATATATAGTAAGAAAAATCGTGTATTCGCGTGGACATACACGATTTTCTGTTGGAATCCGCTTCGTGTTACCAGTTCATCACGCGGACTTTATAGACATCCAGGTCGGGAACTTTGATCGTTCGTGTCTCTGTCGAGGCGTTCTTGTCCGTGGAGTAGCGGATGGTCTGTGTCGACCAGCTTTGCGAGCCCTCGGGGTTGGTGGAATCCGTGTACCACAGTTCGCCCGTCTCGTCGTTGTAGTTAATCGATTTGATAGCTGTCGATGCGCTGAAGAGCATCATTTCGGTAAACCGGTTGGCGCCGATGTCGTAGAGATAGGCCCGGCGTCCGCCGATGCAGAGCGTGTTCGAATTGACGTAGCTCATGTCGTGCAGACCTCCCTGGGGCGTCTGTACGGTCTTTTCCAGTTCGAGCGACGGGGCTGCCGTCTCCCAGTCTTTGAGTTTGTAGATCTGGAGGCTCTGGCCGCCGATCGCATAGAGGCGCTGGGTCGTTTCGTTCCACACGACGCCGTGCGCCGAGCCGAGCGCCGACTGGTAGAGAATCCGGTTGGGCTGCGAGATGTCGTAAAGTTGTATAGAGTTATTCCCAGAACTTTCGCCTCCGGAACAAGCCACGACGATGCGGTTGCCGGGCAGCAGTTCCGCCGAGTGGGCGTTGGGAGTCGCCGTAGTGTGGAACAGCACCTCCTTCGTGGCGATGTCGAGCAGCACGCACCAGTTGTAGGAGCTGGTGCACAGGAGTTTCTTGCCGTTGTCCACCGGCTTGCAGTCGTCGAGGTGGTTGCAGCGGCTCTTGTCCAGCCCGAGCACGGCGGCGGCTTCGGTCGCGTCCCAGCTCCATGTGACCGCATCCTTGTAGGTGGTTTCGTTGGCCAGCCCGGCGTCGATCATGTAGACCATGTTGTCGCCGCAGAAGACCAGTTCGGTCACGAAACTCGAACGGGCGTCGTCGGTGTCGTGCTTGCCCCCGGCCTCCAGGGTCACGGGCTCCGTCTTCCCGACCGAGAACGAATTACCGTCGGTGTCGGTGAGGGTCACGGTGTAGCCCTGCGACAGGGCCACGGGGGCGATCATTACGGGTATCAGCTGCGTCTCTTTCGAACAGTCGAGGGGTGCGGGCAGCGTCACGGTGATCGTCTGAGCCGATGCCGATGCCGACCAGTCGTCGATGCCGATCGTGAGCTCTCCGGCGATCCCTTCGCCGCCGTTGGCCTTTACGACCGCCTTGCTGACCGAGTAGTTGCCCTTTTTAACGCTGACGTACATCGTGCAGAAGAGATTCGTGAGCTCCATGCTGCAACCCTCGTAGGTGTTGAGCCGCGCCGTGGCCTTGCCGGCGAGAATCGGGGCGACGGAACCCGTCTGCGCCGTGGGAACGACGGTTTTCAGCGTGCCGTTCTCACAGCGGAGATCGGCGTCCGAGGGCCAGAAAGCGACGACCGTCGAAGCGGCGTGCTGCGGCGCGCTGAGCGTGAAGAGAAAGAGCGATTTTTGCGATCCCGGCTGGATCGGCGCCGCATAGACGGCCTCCGGGACGCTTTGGTCTGCGGCGAACAGTCCGGCCTTGTCGTTTCTGCCCCAGGTGGGCAGCGTTGTCGCTCCCTTGTCGTTGTAGTATTTCGACAGCGTCAGGGTGGTTTTCGAAGAGAGTTCCCGGGGCGAGTCGTCGTCGTTCGAGCAGCCCGCGACGAGGAGTCCCGTTCCGGCGCAGAGCAGCAGAACCCGGAACAGGCGGAGTTTTAAGCTATTCATAATTTCAAATCTTTTGTGTCGCATTTTTATTGAGATCTTAAAATAAAACGAAACAAGTTCTTACCGGATAATGATCCGAGATATAAGGAGCACCATAATTTTCTTTCAGAGTTTGGAAAATGCTTGCCACGCATCCGTTATCATAAAAGATATGGTCAAGTTTACGGGTTCCAGATGTTTTGTAGCCGTTGTATGTGGCTTCCTGATCTGTGACAGGAGCAGTCGCACGGGCATCTTTCATTACTTGGTGCAACGGATTGAAACAACTCTCATCGGTATCCGAATTGAAATCAGCAGTAAGAAATACCGGAAGTTGTTCTGAGTTGACCTCCTCTATTTTATTTATAATTAATTTGATAGATTCTTTTCGAGCCACAGTGCCGGAGTTGTCGAGATGCGTGTTGAAAAAATAGAACCGCTTGCCGGTTGTTTTTTGTCTGAATAACGCCCATGTACAACTTCGGTTGTAATTGGCATCCCAACCCTTCGAGGGTATGTTAGGCGTTTCTGACAGCCAAAAAGTTCCTTTATCCAGCATTTCGACTATTGATGTCTGGAAAAAGATGGCCATACACTCTTCAGAGGCATATGTTTCCGTTTTGGGAGGTGCTTCACCGGTATCGCGTCCTAATCCGTACCAAGCATATTCCGGGCACTGTTTTGCCAAATAAGTGATTTGATGGGGTTGTGCTTCTTGTAAACCCATTATGGTCGGCTGTTGCCTGTTTATCATCGTTATGACGGCTTGTTTACGATTCTTCCAGATGTTGTCTCCATCGGAGGGGTTGTCGACACGGATGTTGAAAGAGATGGTTTCGATGACATAAGGCGAACGGGCCTCGTCAGCATCAGCCTTGCCGCCGGCTGTCAGCGTGATTGGCTTGTCCGATGAAACAGTATATGAAATCCCGTTAATGTCATAGATGGTCACGGAGTATCCTTGCGACAGGGTTACAGGCGCGAGCATAACCGGGATCAGTTTGATCTCAGCCGAGCAGTCCAGCGGTGTGGAAAACTTTACGGTAACACTCTTTTCCGATGCGCAAATAACACCGTCCTTAAGCCTGATTGAAGTTTCTCCGGCGATGGCTTCCCCGCCGTTGGCCTGTATAACGGCTTTGGCAATTGCATGGCTTCCCCAAACAGGTATATACATGGTGTTGAACAGGTGTTTCAACTCCATGTGCAACCCTTCGTAAGAGTCGATGCGACCTGTTGTTTGTCCGATCAGAAGTGGAGCGACGGTTCCTGTCTGCGTTGTGGGTATCGTCGTTTTCAATATGTCGTCCTCATATATGAGATTCGCATCGGCTGGGTAGAAAGCCACTAATGTTGCATTGCTATGTTTCGGGGCCTTGAAATTGAGCAGAAAAAGCGATTTCGGCGATTGTGTCTGAATTGGGGAGATGTTGATCTTCTGCAAAAAGTTGTCCCTGATGACGAAAATGCCGGCCTTATCGTCTTTTGTCCATGGATGAAGCGTTGTTTCTCCTTCGTTGTTGTAATATTCTGACTGGGTCAGGGTGATTTTTGCGGCTAATTCGATGTATTCCGAGGAATCGTTATCGGAGCAGCCCGCCATGAAATATGCGGTCATTCCGAATCCTATTCCGAACCATATTGATTTTCGAATTTTATTCAATGAAAAGCGTTTCATTGTTCAACGTTTTTTATTTTATTAAGAATGACTTTGCTGCAGGTTTTCATGACGTTTCCGGAGGTAAGGTTTCCTGCGGCGTGCCGGCCTGCTCCCCGCAGGCGGCTCCCGAAAGAGCCGCTGCGAGGATCAGCAGTTTGTTGATTGTTCGTATCATCGGTTATCGTTGGATTAAGTATTCGTTTTCATGTCCCAGTACGACCTGTTCGGCGACGCTGCGCAGGTAGGCGGCCTTCGATGCCTCGATGCCGCAGTCGGCGGGCGAGCTGCCGAACGCCTCCCCGTAGAGCACGAGGTAGTTGACGCAGGCTTTCAGGTAGGCGCCGTAGACCGACTGGTGCTTATTGTCGGTGTGGTAGAGGTTGATGCCCGAAGAGCCTTCGCGCACGATACGGAACGCTTCGCCGATCGGCGATATCCACGTTCCGGCGGCTTTTGCCATGGCACGTGCACCCTTGGCATTGTAGTTTTCGAAAGTCGCGAAGTCGGTGAATCCGCCGTAGCTGCTGGCCGAGAAGGTCCAGGTCTGTTCGAGAATGACTTTGCAGGAGGCCGATTTCGCCCGAATTTTGTCCGCCAATGCCGTGCAGTTGGCAGCTATTGACGCCGTGCCGTCGCGTCCGTAGGTCGCGGGATTCTGGCTCTGGTCCTGAATGAAGGCGTAGTCGTAGCCTCCGATGTCGATGGCGTCGGTCGAGAACGACAGCCCCAACTGCTGTCCGAAATTCTGCGAACCCTTGAAATGCCCCTTGACATTGAGATAGTGGCCTTCGTTCCAGGCGATCTCTTTGAGCATCCACGCCGGGTTGCTGTAATAGGAGAACGAGTTGCCGAGGCAGAGCACCTTTTTCGTGTCGCCCGGGACCGCCGTGCCGAGGTTCTGGACATAAGAGCCCGAGAACCCGAATTGGGGTAATTGACTTGCTGAGTCGTCAGCCGAAATGTCTTGTGTACCACCCGTGCAGGTGTAAGGACCCACAGCGCGGCAGCGGATCTGCACCGCACCCTCGACGGGATCGGTGAAACGGATGGTCTGCATGATGCTGGCGTGCTGGTAGTTGGTTCCTGTGGCCACGCCCGAGCACTTGTAGGAATAACGGATCGAGGGGTCCTCGGGTGCGGTGAGCAGGTCCTCTTCGACGCTCTTCCAGACACCTCCGTCGAGATACTCCACGATGAAGTATTTGGGCGAATTGGCTTCGCCGGCCATCGTGGCGTCGAACTCTACGGCCGTACCGGCTTCGAGTCGCCTTACGGGCAGGGTGTAGAGCCAGTAGTCACCTTCGACCATTGTCGAGACGGAGGGACGGTATGAATTGACCGTGCGGGTGAATTCACGCCCGACGTTGGCCTCGCCGCGTACGACGGATATACAACCCGAACTGCCCGAGGTCGACGGAAGCATGTTCGAAGCGCTCCACGAGGAGTTGTACTGTCCGACAGTCGATGCCGAGAAGATCCACTGGCTCGGGAAGGCCGGGCCTGCCATCAAATCAGTGTCGAGCTTGCCTCCGGCCTCCAAGGTCACCGGTTCTGTTTTTTTGATTAAAGCTATATCTTCGCCTTTGGAATCGTAGATGGTCACAGTATACCCTTGCAAGAGTGTCGCAGGGGCGATCATAACGGGTATCAGTTGTGTTTCCTGTGAACAATCCATGGGGGTGGGCAGTGTTACAGTGATCGTCTGTTCTGATGCTGATGTTGACCAGTCATCGATGTCAACGGTGAATTCCCCTGCAATTGCTTCGCCGCCGTTGGCCTTTATGACCACTTTGCTGACTGAATAGTGGCCTTTCTTGGCGCTGATATACATCGTGCAGAAAAGGTTTTTCAGTTCCATACTGCAACCCTCGTAGGCATTGAGTTGTGCTGTGGCCTTGCCGACGAGAATCGGGGTGACAAAACCCGTTTGCATCGTAGGGATGACAGTTTTTAACGTGCCGTTTTCACAGCGGAGATTGGCATCCGAGGGCCAAAATGCGACGACCGTCGAAGTTGCATGTTGCGGTGCGTCGAGCGTGAAGAGAAAGAGCGATTTTTGTGATCCCGACTGGATCGGTGCTGTATAGACGGCTTCCGGAGCGTTTTGGTCCGTAACAAACAGTCCGGCCCTGTTATTCCTCTCCCAGGCGGGCACCGTTATTGTTCCTTGCTCATTGTAGTATTCCGTTAGCGTTAAATTGGTTTTCGAAGCGAGTTCGCGGGACGAATCGTCGTTGTCATTAGAACAACCCACGGCGAGTAATCCTATTCCTGTGCAGAAAAGTAGCAAGCCTCGGAGCAAATAGAATTTTATTATGGTGAGTTCTATCAATTCAATTTATCCTCTTGTATCAGACAGCAGAACTC
>ERZ834859.489-NODE-489-length-55061-cov-5.621241_pt1 | contig 55061 bp, 40 predicted proteins | sample MGYA00519947_ERZ834859 | MGnify/ENA primary metagenome ERZ834859 (study PRJEB31850, sample SAMEA3708763) | human gut metagenome | biome: human gut; feature: human-associated habitat; material: faeces | place: China | collected 2014 ...
TGACCGACACCATGGGCCGTATGCACTCCGACGCCCAGTTCGCCGGCTCCTCCTCGGTCCCCGCGCACGTCGACATGATGGGCCTCATCGGCATGGGCAACAACCCCATGGTCGGTGCCACCGTCGCCTGCGCCGTTGCCGTCAACGCCGCTCTGAACAACTAAGACATCCCCTATCGCTTGCGATAGACGTCTTGAGAGCCGTCACCCGTTTCGGGTGGCGGCTTTTCTTTTATGGGCGGGCATCACCTGCGCTCGCCTACGCCCACGCGCCGCCCGCGCAAACGCACACAGCGACGCCGCGCCCTCCCCTATACTGGACGGGATTAACCTATCGATATCAAGCGGGGCGCTATGTACGACGTACTTGTAATTGGAACGGGCATCGCGGGGCTCTCCGCCGCCGTGAGCGCGGCGCAGGCGGGCGCGCAGGTGGCTCTTGCCAGCGCGGGCAAGCTGTTCTCTGGTTCGAGCTTCTACCCGGGCACATGGGGCCTGGGCCTTATCGCACCCGTGGACGATGAAGACGCCGTCGACCTGTCAGACACCATCAAGCGCGTGGGGTGCGGCGTTGCCGTACCCTCGCTGGTCGATGCATTCGCCCATGGCATCCGCCCGGCGCTGGTATGGCTGCAAGATGAGGTGGGCGTAGAGCTGATGGAGCCCTCGTCCACAGACGCTGCGTCCCAGAAGGCCTTTATCCCCTGCTTTGACCATAAGCACCGCCAATGGCGCGGCCTTACCCGCCAATCTATGCAAGACGCGTTTACAAGCGCGATCGATCGCTTTGGCATCGACCTGCTCGAGCGCCATGAACTTGTTGACCTTATGGATAGAGGCGACCGACTTGCGGGCGCGCTATTTCTCAACACCGCTACCAAGCGCTTCGCTGCCGTGGGCGCGCGAGCCGTGATCCTGGCGACCGGCGGCACCAGCGGTCTGTTTGAACGCACGCTGACGTCAAGAGACGTGCTGGGGTCCGTCCAAGGCATCGCCCTAAAACACGGCTGCTCGCTTATAAATATCGAGTTTATGCAGATGATGCCGGGGCTGCTCTCGCCCGCCCGCGGCGTAGTCTTCAACGAGAAGACGTTTCGCTACGCCGTTCCTCACGAATCGCTGGACCGCGCGCGCCACTCAACGGCCGACCTGCTTGAGATGCGCTCTGGCTACGGCCCCTTTACCAGCAGGCTCGCGTCGCGCGCCGTGGATTTTGCCATAGACTCCGCCGGCGAGGACGGCTGGCCCGTCACCATGAACTACCCCAAAGACAACGTGCCCGAATTTGTCCAAACCTTTAGCAGCTGGCTTAAAGATGAGTTTGGCGTCAAACCGGATACCCCGCTGCGGTTGGGCATGTACGCTCACGCCTCCAACGGTGGCATTCGCATCAATAGCCGCGGCGAAACGGGCGTGGAAGGCCTGTACGCATGCGGCGAGGCAACGGGAGGCATGCACGGCGCCGACCGCATTGGCGGGCTCTCAAGCGCCAACGGCGTGGTCTTTGGCAGGGCGGCAGGCATGGCCGCAGCGAAATACGCTCGCGTCGCCTCCGCTTCGCGCGACGTTGACGCAAGTATGGGCGGCACGGAAACGCCGTTGAAGGTTCCCGTGCAAACGCGAGCGATCGAGATGTACAACGCCACCAAGATCACCGGAGAGCTGCACCGCCTAATGAGCGAGCATTGCATGATTCGCCGTACGGAAGACAGCCTTGATGCCGCGCTTGAACAGATCGTCGAGCTTGAGGAGACCGTTCGCGATATCGCCGTGAAGCCCTCGCAGGCAAACGATTCGGCGAACCGCAGCGCCATGCTCTACCATCGCTTGAACAACCAGCTGCTGCTGGCCCGCGCCATGGTCGAAGCGATGCAGGGGCGCAGTGAAAGCCGCGGTTCGCACGCGCGAGCGGACCATCCGCAAGAGGATCCCGCACTGGCCCACCCATCGCGCGCGTTCTTGACGGGCAGGCGCAACACGCTCAACGTGACGATTAGGTAGCAGCGGGCGCAAATAGGATATCCCCGCGCCCATGAAAGGGCGTAAGCGCTATGAAGAAGGCACCATTGTGGGTGGGCGCCCCCGCTCGGCGTCCGCCCCAAGACGCATCTAAAGGCGCAGAGCGACCTCGGCGGCCTCGTTGCACCCCACCTCCCGACTTAAAACCAAGTCGCTCGCCTTCGGTGTGGTCAATGAGGGCCACGAGGCGGGGATTGGATTTTTATACACGCTCTACGGGGAGCATATTTAGACCGAAACGTAGCCGCCTATTCATTACATGCGTAGGTTATATATCGAATTTAAGAGAGTTGTAGCCATCTCACACGGCGCAACAACACTCTGTGCAGTTGCCATAAGCCACCTGAGGACTCGCTTGGGGCCGTCTTGCGCCTCAACGCCCCTCAACACAGCCCATTTCATGGCCCAGCTTACCCGCCTCGTGGCACTCATTGACCATCCCGAAGCGGGTCGGTTTTCCGCCCTCGTTTTTGTCTGGATACAACGGGTGGAAATCGCAGTTAACGGAGAATCCGAATGTATATCGGCAATCCCTGGCGTAAATTAGATCATAAGTAAATCTATAATAAAAAACTCCCTTGGCGGGAGTTGAGAAATCAGATGGTGGACCGTCAGGGATTCGAACCCTGGACCTTGGGATTAAGAGTCCCCTGCTCTAGCCAGCTGAGCTAATCGCCCCTTTGCATCTGCCGTATGAAAGGGAATGGGGTGGGTAAAGGGACTCGAACCCTCGACCTACGGGACCACAACCCGTCGCTCTAGCCAACTGAGCTACACCCACCATGTCTTCACTCGCGCGAAGCGCTAGGCTATTATGCAACGGAATCGCGGCGCGTGCAATACCCAATTTGAAAAGATTTTTATTCATGTGGATGCTCTTCACAACCCGGCTGTCGTTGCCGCAGCTCACCGCACCTATCCCCTATCAATAAGAAAGCGCCCCGTCGTCCTGATAAGGCGCTTTCAAAAGCAATCTTCTCCGCGTACAAGCCGGAAAGACTATAGGGGCGCCAAAGAGGCGCGCCATCCCTTCCTAGTAGGTAAGGTCGGAATCATCCAGGCTACCGCTAAAGATACGGTAAGAGATCACGTGATACACCAGCACCAGCGGAACGCCAATGCAGGCGATGACGGTCATGGCGATCAGCGTAAGGTCGCTCGAGGCAGCGTTGGCGATGGTGATGGAGAACGCCGGCGAGGTCGCAGGGATAAGGTTGGGGAACAGCGAGGCGGCAAACATGCCCACCAGACCCACGCAACCCAGGCTCACCAGCACGTGGCGGGCGATGTCCGCCTTGCGGCAGGTACCCTTGCAGGCGACAACCGCCGCCAGCGAGGCCGCAAAGACCAGGGCGAACACCGAGGATACCGTGTTGGCGGTGATGCCGGCGGCACTATTGGGCACAACCACCATCATGAACTGCAGGCCCACCAGCGCAAAGACAACCAAGTCGGCGATTGCCAGGCGTCCGCGAAGGATGGTGGCGCGAGCCTTGAGGCCGCTGCCCTGGGGCGCCTTCAGGGCGATCCAGGAGCTCCCCTGCACCAGCATGTGCACCAGGCCCAGCACGCCGCAGGAAAGGGCGAACGGGCTCAGCAGGTCAAAGAAAGTGCCGGTGTAGTCGCCGGCGGCGTTCAGGGGCAGACCCTGGACAACGTTGCCCACCGCGACGCCAAACAGCAACGCGGGCAAAAGGCTGCCGACAAAGAACAGCGCGTCCCACAGCTTGGCCCAAGCCGGGTCATGCGCGCGGAACTCAAGCGCGGTGGCGCGGACGATGAGGCCAAAGAGAACCAACATGATAGCCAGATAAAAACCGGAGAAGCTGGTGGCGTAGGCCGGGGCGAACGCGGCGAACAGCGCGCCGCCTGCAGTGAGCAGCCAAACCTCGTTGCCATCCCACACCGGGCCGATAGCGCGGCGGACCACGGCGCGGTCGCGCTCGTCGCGGGCCAAGAACGGATAGAGCACGCCGGCTCCCAAGTCAAAGCCGTCCAGAACAAAGTAGCCGCAGATCAGCACGGCGATAAGGACAAACCACAGGATTCCCAAAGCGGTCATCTACTCCACCTCCCCTTCTGCAGTAGCCGTATCGGCGGCAAAGGACAGCGATGCGGACGAGGAATCCTCGTCCCCGTTGGTAGCCAGGAACGCATCGGGGCCGGCCTTGATGGTCTTGGCGACCATGCGCACCCAGCCTGCGAACACAACCAGGTAGACAACAACAAACAGGCCCATGGTAATCATGAGCTGCGTGGCGTCGACGGATGCCGATGCCGCGTCGACCGTCTTGAGCTCGCCAAAGACAATCCACGGCTGACGGCCGAGCTCTGCGGTGATCCAGCCAAACTCGATGGCCAGGTACGGGGCGAGCCATGCCAGCATGAGGATGACCAGCGGCCATCGCTTGCCGGCCAGCTTGCCGCGGACGATGAGGAACGACAGGACCAGCGTGATGCAGATAACGCCAAACAGCGCGACCATGGCGTGGTAAGACTGGAAGATGGCGTTTACAAACTCGGGACGCTCGTCCTCGGCGAAGTCGTTGAGGCCGGGATACTCGGTCTCAAAGCTCTGGTCCGCCAAGAAGGAGGTGCCGCCGGGGATGGAGAGCGCGTAGGTCTCCTGCTTCTCCTCGTCCACCCAACCAAAGAGGGACAGGGCAACGGGGCCCTCCTCATACTGGCCCTCCATAGCGGCGAGCTTGCTGGGCTGCGTGCGCGCGACGGCGAGCGCCTGGGCGTGGGCGGCGGGCAGCATGAGCAGGGCGGTCACCACGCCCACGATGGTGCCCACGCGAATAAAGATGTGGGCGGAGCGCTGGTCGCGCTTTTTCCACAGGTAGAAGGCTCCCACGGCGATGCACACAAAGGCGCCCAGGATCAGCAGGGCGATGACGGTGTGGAAGAAGCGCTGCAGGGTGGTGTGGTTGAGCGCGGCAGCGAAGAAGTCGGTGAGCACGGCCTTGCTGCCGTTGTAGGAATCAACCACCTTGTAGCCCGCGGGCGTCTGCATCCAGGAGTTGGCGATGATGATCCAAAGCGAGCTGAGCATGGAACCAAACCACACAAGCCAAGAGCTGACCATGTAGAAGCGGCGCGACACGCGCGAGCGGCCAAACAGCAGCACGCCCAAAAAGACCGACTCGAGGAAGAAGGCGAACAGGGCTTCGGCTGCAAGCGGCGCGCCAAAGATGTCGCCCACAAAACGCGAGTAGCCCGCCCAGTTGGTGCCAAACGAGAACTCCATGGTGATGCCGGTTGCGACGCCCACGGCAAACGTCATGGTGAACAGCCTGGTCCAGAACTGCGCCCGGGCCTCGTCATGGGCATCATGGCTTTTGTACGCCTTGGTAGTCATGATGGCCACGATGAGTCCGAGACCGATGGACAACGGAACGAACAGGTAGTGATACAGCGCGGTGAATGCGAATTGCATTCTCGCCAAGCTAGCTGCGTCCACGTACATCCCCTCCCTTTATTCCGACGGGACCACGTGGATTCTGCCATCTGGACAGCCGCTTCCCGTACGATGCACAGCGTGTAATGATACCTGATTAGAAGCACATGCATAATCAGGTACAGGATATACTTCTGCACCATGATACAAGGCTGGAGAAGCCGTGGGAACATAGGTTAGCTTATGGAGCGCTTTGCTATCCTGCGCCTTACAAAAGAGCTCGCGGCGACGCCCGTTATAGCGCCCATGCAATCGAGGAGCACGTCTGCCACCTGGCCGCAACGGCCCGGAACAAAGAGCTGGATGACCTCGTCCAAAGAAGTCGCGATCAACACGGTGGAGACAATGGAAAGCACGCGGGCGCAGTCCAGATGCGCATGGCGATCAAGCGCGGCGGACACGGAGACGCCCAGCGCCGCGTACTCGGTGAAGTGGGCCATCTTGCGGATGATGAAGTTGCTGACCCAGCTTGCGGGCAGACCGAGGTCGACGAGGAAGCCTTGGACCATGGCGAGCACGCCATGGCTGATCTCCGAGCTGTCGGATCCCGGAACCATGGAATTGCACCATATGGCGAGGATGATGACGACGGATGCCACCAGCCAGGGAATCGATATGGAGGACCGCAGCCTCTGCATGGGAGCCTACGCCTCCTCCGCCTGCAAGCGCGGCATGGCGGCGGTGCCGCCCTGGATAACGCGCAGGAACTCGCGGCTGGTATGACGCATGCTTTGCGACTCGATATGGTTGAGCTCTTGGTCCAGAAGCTGGTTGACGTGGGAATGCATGGCGGTTGCGCGGCGTCCCTCGTTGACGGCGGCGACGCGCGGGGCGAAGTGCGCCCCCATGGGAGCCGCGGGCGCGGCGGGCTCTTCCAGAATCGCCAGGGCCTCCGCCCACATCTCCTCATGACCGGAATAGTCGACCATGGGGACCTCGACGGTCTGGGATTCATTGTCCGTGGACGAGGACGCTACAGGGGCGACGGGCTCTGCAGCCACGTCCGCGGCATCTGCGGCATCCGAGGCGACGGCGACGGGGCCCGCCTGAGCGGGTTGGAATACAAAGCCGGAGGGCTCGTCCAAATCAAGATCGATCAGCGAGGTTGCCTGCACGACAGCGCCCGCCTGCGGAGCGACCGTTACGGGCTGCGCCGGCTGCGCCACGGGTGCCACGGCGGGCATGTCCTCTTCCGCGACCATGATGTCGAGAGAGCCCATGGCGGCCTCGCGCGAGGCGATCTCGTCCAAGCGATCTTTGGAAAGAGACTCGGTAACGTTCTCGCGCGATGCGGCTATCGCCATGAAGGTGGCTGTAGCGTCCGCGGGGACGGAGGCGTCGCTGGCAGCCGCGGCGGCTTCGGCAGCGGATGCGGCAGATGCTCCGGCAGGGGCCGCAGAGGCCTTGCCGACCACACCGGTAGCGCCGGAGCGGGCGAGTTCCTCGAACGCGATCTGGTAAATGTCCTTGGACTGCAAGGGATCGCAGCTAACGGGCGAGTTGTCCGAGAGCATGGAGTCGATTTCCTCCCACGCCTGGGCCTCGGACATGGCGTCGGCGGCGCGCGCGATCACAGGAACGTCGTCGGGCTTGCCGTGGCGGCCAAAGAAGCGCTCGATATCCGCCTCAAATGACGTGGCGACGGCGGCAGACGCGCACTCGCCCGCGACGAACTGCGCCGCGCTGCCGGATTCCCGCGCAAAGGCGCCCTGCGCGGCGGCAGGAGCGTCGACTTGGGCGGTGGCGGCGACAGAAGCAGATTCGACGGCGCGCTCGGCCTCGTGGCGATCCATCATGTCGAACAGCGAGCTCGAGAGCACGTAGGCTCCCACTCCCGCAAACGACCCCAGGGCAAAGGGGATGCTCAAGGAGGCAACGGTCGCCTGGGCCTCAGGCGAGGACTGCGTGGCGACATGGGCAAGAAGCGGCACGGCGAGGCCTATGCCACCGGAAATACCCACGGCGATTGCGCGGTGTCCATGCTGTTTGGAAGCCATGACCGTCTCCTCATGCTGCGAATAGTTGGCGCTACCGCCTGGGGGCGAAAGCGTATCTGTGCGTGCGCGCTCGCGGGGATCACAAAGAACGGTTGTGTTGGACCATTCATCCAAGCAACGGATAGTGGTTTGATTCATCTGCGTTTTCCGTCGCGAACATTACACGTATTATGCGAGAATCCGCTGTTTAAAGCAAGAATACTTGGTAACGCTACATTGATTTGCGGCATACGGCAACCGCATGGTTGCAACGCGGCCCTACGGGGAAGAAACCTAGGTATGTGAGCAAGCCTGCAAAGGAGGAATCGATGCCAAAAATCGCGATTGTCACGGGGGCGTCCTCGGGTCTTGGTAGAGAGTTTGTCCGCCATATCGACCAAGGCGAATGCGGCAAAGTGGACGAGATCTGGGTTATCGCGCGCCGCGCGGAGCGTCTGGAGGCGTTGGTAAGGACCACCGGCACGCCCGCGCGCCCGTTTTGCCTGGACCTCACTGACCCCCTCTCATTCGATCTGGTCGAGGGGGCACTGGCGGAAACCAAGGACGCCCAGGTGACGCTGCTGGTCAACAACGCGGGCTTTGGCGTTTTTGGCGATATGGCGCTGCAGAAGCGCAACGACGCGCCCCGCATGATAGAACTGCTGGTCCGCGCGCCCATCGAGATGATGTACCGCGCGCTGCCGTTTATGAGCGCCGGCTCCAGAATCATCAACATCGCCAGCGTGGCATCCTTCATCCCCCAGCCGCGCCTGGCCGTATACTCTGCGGCAAAACGGTTTATCCTGGACGTCTCGCGCTCGCTTGACGCGGAGCTGGGCGACGTGGACATTCACGTCACCGCCGTGTGCCCCAAGTTTATGGACACGGAGTTTCTCAGCTCTCCCGGCGACAAGCGCACCGCCAAGAAGATGACCGTCATAGGGTTCGAAAAGCCCGATCACGTGGTCAAGGCGGCCCTGCGCAGCGCGCGGCAGGGCAAAAGCCTGTGCATTCCCGCCGCCGACATGAAGGCGCTCTACGCCGCCTCGCGCGTCGTCCCCTATAAGCTCGCCCTCAAGATCGAGAGTGCCATAGGGGCCCTATAAGGAGCTCTATTGAAAAAAGGCCGGCAGGCGAATCCTTAAGTAGGAAGCGCCTGCCGGCTATTTGTTAATAATGACGAGGATACGCCGCGGCTACATGGCGTCCGGGTGATCCGCCGCCTTCTTCGCGGAGCGGATGAGGAATTCCTCGTTGCTGTTGGTGCCCTTGAGACCCTTGATGAACGACGCCGCCGCACGCTCGGTGTTGTTCATATTCGCCAGGATCCTGCGAATACCCCAAACAAACGGCTGGATGCTCTTGTCGATAAGCAGATCCTCGTTGCGGGTACCGGACTGGACGGGATCGATAGCCGGGAAGATTCGACGGTCGGCCAGGTCGCGGTCGAGCTTGAGTTCCATGTTGCCGGTGCCCTTGAACTCCTCGAAGATGACCTCGTCCATCTTAGAGCCGGTGTCGACCAGCGCGGATGCCAAGATGGTGAGCGAGCCGCCGTTCTCGATGTTGCGGGCGGCACCCAAAAAGCGCTTGGGCGGGTACAGCGCCGCGGAGTCCACGCCGCCGGACAGAATGCGGCCAGAAGCGGGGGCGGCCAGGTTGTACGCGCGCGCAAGGCGGGTGATGGAGTCAAGCACCACCACTACGTCGCCACCCATCTCGACAATGCGCTTGGCACGCTCGATGACCAGCTCGGACACGCGGGTGTGGTTGTCCGCCGGCATGTCGAACGTAGAGGCGACCACGTCGCCGCGGATGGAGCGCTGCATGTCCGTGACCTCTTCGGGGCGCTCGTCCACCAGCAGGCAGATCAGGTGCACCTCGGGGTTGTTGGTGGCGATGGCCTGGCAGATCTTCTTCAAGAGGGTGGTCTTGCCGGCCTTGGGCGGCGAGACGATGAGGCCGCGCTGGCCCTTGCCAACCGGAGCCACGATGTCGATGGCGCGGCCGGTGATGGACTCCTTGCCATGCTCCATCTTGAGGGGCTCGTTGGGATAGATGGGCGTGAGGTCCGCAAACTTTGGACGATGCCTCATCTCCTCCGGATCGCGGCCGTTGATGCTGCGAATCTTGGCCAGGCCGGGGAACTTGTCGTTAGCGCGCGAGGGGCGCAGGGTGCCGGCGATCACGTCGCCGCAGCGAAGGCCGGCAGCGCGAATCATGTTGGCGGGAACAAAGGCGTCATCGCGGCTGGGCATGTAGCCGTGGGCGCGAATGTAGCCAAATCCCTCATTGGTGATGTCCAGGATACCCTCTATATCGCGGAAGCCCTCGGCGCGGGCGGTGGCTGCGTAGACCTCTTCGACCAGCTCGGCTTTCTTCTTGCCGACGTAGTCGATGTTGAGCTCCTTGGCCTTCTCGCGCAGCTCGGCGACCTTGCAGGCGGCAAGCTCTTCGCGAGAGACGCTGGGCTCCACGGGACCGTTGAAGCGATTGTTGCGCTGCTTGCGGTTCTGCTTGTTATTTCGCTTGTCGTTGCGATCGGCGCGGTCGTTGCCGTTGCGGTCATTGCGGTCGCCGCGATCGTTGCGGTCGTTGCGCTGGGGGCGATCGAAGCGCTGCTCCGTGCCCTCCTCGCCCTGCTGGCGATCACGCGCGCGCGTGGAGTGGGAGCGGCGAGATTGGCGGCCCTGCGGCTGCTCTTCGGTAAGAGCTGCCGGCTTCTCGTCCTTGGCGGCATCATCTTCGCCCTGAGAGGGCTCCGGCGCCGCTGGTGCCTCTACCGGGGCAGCGTCCACGGGCTTCTCATCCTTGGCCTCATCTGCCTGGAGCTTTGCCTTGGAAGCCGCGCGGCGGGCGCGACCGGGACGGTTATCGGATTTCTTCTCGGATTCAGCAGACGCCTTCTCTGCGTCAGCGGAAACGGGTTCGAAGGCGGATGCCTCTTTGAGCGGGGCCTGCGCGGGCTGGTCCTGGGCGGGCTGCGTTTGCGCGGGCTGGTCCTGGGTCTCACGGGCGGGGGCATCCCCCTGCGAGGCGAGCTTCGCGGCGGCCAGGGCAGCGGCGGCGGCGCGCTCGGCCTCGATATATGCCTTGGGCTTGCGGCCGCGGCGATGCGGTCTCAGCGCGGGATCGATCAGCGATGCGGCGTCGAGCGGGGTGGGCGCAGCGTCGCTATCAGGGGAACCGGCGGATGCGAGCATCTCTGCGGCGCGCTCCTCCATACGGCGCTGGCGGCGTACCACAGACGCCTGGGAAATCTGGGCAAGGGCGCGGGCCTGGGCAACCTCTGCAGACGGGGCCTGCTCTGGGGCGGCCTCCGCCTTGGCGGCCTTGGGCTTGCGACCGCGGCGCGGCTTGGGCGCCTGCTCCACCTGCTCCTCTACCGCTTTGGGCTTGCGGCCACGGCGACGGGGCTTTGGAGCTTCCTCTGCCGCCTGCGGCGCATCGTCCGCCTTAGGAGCTGCGGAATCGGAAACCGCAGCATCGCCCTCGTCCTTCTTAGCGGCTTTGGAACGAGTAGCCCTGGGCTTGCGCGCGGGCTTCTCGGCAGCGGGCTTTTCACCTGCCGGCTGCGCTGCGGACGCAGGGCGCTCTGCCGCCGCGGGCTTCTCTGCCGCCGCGGGCACCGCATCCCCAGCGGGCTTCATCTCCGCCACACGAGCCGGTGCGGACGTGGGAGCCTCAACCTGCTGGCGAGTTTCAACCTGGCTGGACGGCGCTGCGGACGCCTCCACGGACTCGGTCTTGTTATCGTCTGACACTATGCCTGCTCAACTTTCTTCCAGTCAGCCTCAAAAGAAGCGATTCCCCTATCCGTCAGGGGATGCCTGAGGCATTTTTTCAGCGCCCCAAGGGGCACCGTTGCTATATCGGCGCCCATAAGGGCAGCCTGGGTAACATGGTTTGGCGTGCGCACGGACGCGGCGATGATCTCTACCTTGTCGTCGACGTTCTTGCCGCTCCAGTCATAGTTACCAATGCAGGTAACAACATCTGCAAGCTGGGCAACGCCGTCTTCGGAGATATCGTCGAACCGCCCGATAAACGGGCTGATGTAGCGCGCGCCGGCGTTAGCGGCCAGCAGCGCCTGCGGGGCGGAGAACACCAGCGTCATGTTGACGCGCACGCCTTTGTCCGCAAGCTTGCGGCACGCCTCAAGGCCCGCCTCGCAAACCGGCAGCTTGATGACAATGTTAGGAGCGAGCGCGGCCAGGCGCAAACCCTCCTCGACCATGCCGTCCGCCGTGGCTGCAGTAGACTCGGCGGAAACGGGAAGCCCTTCGCAAAGCTCGGCGATCTTGTGCATATGGGATTCAAAATCCGCGAGTTTGCCACCCGTCTTTGCGTACAGCGAGGGATTGGTGGTGACGCCGGCAAGGCAGCCCCAGCTCTTCGCTTCTGCAATCTCATCCAAATTGGCGGTATCGATGAAGAACTTCATGATGAAACCTCCTATGTCGCGTCGCGATATACGACAAGTTGCCCACATGGGGTCGCGCATGCGCTTCTACGCTATAAGGAAAGGGGTGTTCAATAGTGCCGCCGCCATGCAGCTTGCACGTAACGACCCTGAGTGTAGCACATGTCGCTTAAAGCGCATTCACGTATTGCAAACGCATTGGACAAACGGCACAGCTTTTATGGTCTACACCCCGGCCAGACTGAAATGCTTAATTGGATTGGGTTGCCGGACGCGTCGCGACGCATCTAAGTAGGCATGAAAAAAGCCCCCGCGCGGGCGAGGGCTCCAAACATCACGGATTGTGAAAGCTAGCGCACGTTGCCGCTGCCTCGTGAACTACATCTGCTCGGGCGCGGAAACGCCGATGAGCGAGAGGGTGAGCGCCAGCACGTTGCGAACAGCGTCGCATGCTGCCAGGCGGGCGCGGGACAGCTCGGCGTCGACCGGGCGACCCTCGCTAGGCAGCACCTGGCAGGCCTGGTAGAAGCTGTGGAAGCCGCCGGCCAGCTCCTCTGCGAAGTGGGTGAGGCGGAACGGCGCGCGGTCGCGGGCGCAGCTGGCGATAAGGTCCTCGAGCTCGGAGATCTTACGGGAGAGCGCAAGCTCGGTGGGATCGGTCAGCAGCGCGTAGTCCACGTTCTCGCCGATAGCCTGGGCGGCCACGGCGTTCATGCCCATCTCGGCAGCCTGCTCCGGCGTGACGCCGGCGGCCTTGCGCAGGATGGAGCAGATGCGGGCGTGGGCGTACTGCACGTAGTACACCGGGTTGTTCTGGCTCTTCTCCTTAACGGCCTCGATATCGAAGTCGATGGCCTGGTTGGAGGAACGGGAGATCAGCGTGTAGCGGGTGGCGTCGGCGCCGACCTCGTCCACGAGCTCCTGGAAGGTGACCATGGTGCCCTTGCGCTTGGACATGCGGATGGGCTTGCCGTTGCGCAGCAGGTTGACGAACTGGCCCAGCAGGACCTCGAACTTGCCGGGGTAGCCCAAAGCGTCGCAGACGCAGCGGACGCGGTTGATGTAGCCGTGGTGGTCGCAGCCCCAGATGTCGATGACGTGGTCGACGCGCTGGAACTTATCCCAGTGGTAGGCGACGTCGGAAGCGAAGTAGGTGTACTCGCCGTTGGCCTTGACCAGGACGCGGTCCTTGTCATCGCCCAGGTCGGTGGAGCGGAACCACAGAGCGCCGTCCTTGTTGTAGAGATAGCCCATCTCATCGAGCTTGGCGAAGGCGCGGTCTACCGCGGAGGTGCCGGCGTTGGGGCCCTCGGTGTCCTTGATGTAAACGGTGCGCTCGGAGAACCACTTGTCGAAGTCGCAGCGGACGTCATGGCACAGCTGGCGCATGTTCTCCACCATCTTGGCGTAGCCCTCCTCGCGGAAGTAGAGCATGCGCTCCTCATCCGTGGCGTGGGCCCACTTGTCGCCGTCCTTCTTATAGAAGGCAGCGGCCTCGTCGATGATGTAGGTGCCGCCGTAGGCGTTGCCGCCCAGACCCTGGGTGAAGGCGTCCATGTAGGGGTGGCTGTCCAGGTGCTCGTCGGCCTCGTCCTGAACGTAGTTGTCGCGGTCCTTGGCGAGGAAGTCGCGCGCGGCGTCGATGTCCAGGCCCTGCTTCTCCATGATCTCGACCAGCTGCATGTAGCGGTAGGAGATGGAGTTGCCAAAGACGTCCATCTGGGAACCGTGGTCGTTGATGTAGAACTCGCGCTGGATGTCGTAGCCGGCGTGGCTCATCACGCGGCAGAGCGAATCGCCCAGAGCGGCCCAGCGGCCGTGACCCACGTGCATGGGGCCGACGGGGTTGGCGGAGACGAACTCGACCTGGGTCTTGAGGCCGCCGCCGACGTTGGACTTAGCGAAGTCCATGCCCTTGGCGCGGGCCTCTGCCAGCACGGCGTTGTTGGCCGCGGCGTTGAGGTAGAAGTTGATGAAGCCAGGGCCTGCGACCTCTACCTTGGCGATGGAGGCGTCCTGGGGCATGTTGGCCGCGATGGCGTCGGCGATCTTCTTGGGGGCGCAGTGGGCGAGCTTGGCCGACTTAAGGGCGCAGGTGGAGGTCCACTCGCCGTGAGAAGTGTCAGCCGGTCGCTCCAGGCCGCAATCCTCCAGGTCGAACGCGGGCAGATCGCCGGCTTCCTGGGCAGCGGCGAGCGCAGCGCGCACCAGCTCTTCAATCTTCTCTGGCATAAATGATCCTCCTCAAATTCCCGCCCCGAAATGTTGGTCTCGCGGGGCACATGCATGGATGTGCTTGGTACTTTAACATACTGCTGTATTTGCTGGTAGCTTATATATGTGTCCGCTAACAAAACATCGGCGAATCAGCATACCGCGCTCAATGTCATACATATCGTCCGGCGTTTGGGCCAGAAAACATACCTTGCCTTCTACCAGCGGCTTTTCTTTTCACATATTAGCCAATTATGTAAAACACGCAGCGTACGGGGATGGTTTTATGGAGACTTCAAGTCCATATTCCAATGCGCATGCTATGATTAGGAAGTCGCAAAAATTAGTAGCATATCAGATTCGCAAGTGATGGAGTAAGAGCATGTTTAGTATCGGCGAGCACATTATCCACCCGGGACAGGGCGTCTGCACCGTAATGGGCTATGAAGATGCGCCCTCCCCCATGATCATCCTGGAAGCGAAGCACGGTCACGCCAAAACGCGCATGATGTACCCGGTTGCGCAGCAAGATCGCCTGCACACCTGCATCTCTCGCGAAGTTGCGGAACGTCTTTTGGACGATTACGACGAGATTGAAGTCGACCCCTTTACGGAGCGCAACAGCTCGCTTGAGGAGACCTACTTTAAGAAGCAGCTCAAATATGGGGCGCCGCAGACCATTCGCGTCGCGAAGACCATGCGCCAGCGCATCCACGATGCCCAGGCGCAGGATAAAAAGCCCAGCAGCTATTACACGCGAGTGCTTAAAGAAGCCCACCGCCGTGCTCTGGAGGAGCTTGCCGTGGCGCTCGAATGCACGGAAGATGATGTTGAGAAGCGCCTGGCGCAGATGGACCCCAGCTTCAACTAACGCATCCGGCCCATGCATCGACCTGCGCGCTCATAGGTGCTATAGTCCAAAGAATCTGCCTCCTTCATCACCGGGTGAAGGGCTCAAGGCGTCCGACCCCAGTCCGTAGGTACGGCGCGTTTTCAACGCGTTATAAGGCAGGGTCTCGGACGCCTTTTTTCTTAAGGAAGCTACATTGGAAGGAGCACATTCATGTCAACCCTAAACGCCGGCATGACGCGCGATGCCGCCTTCGAGCTGCTGAGCGCCCACAACCACGACCCGTTCCATATCGAGCACGCCGAGACGGTCGAGCAGACCATGCGCTATTTCGCCCGCGAGTACGATCCGGAGAACGAGGAATTCTGGGGCATCGTGGGCCTGCTGCACGACCTGGACTGGGAGGAGCATGACGACGAGCCCGCCATGCACACCCTCTACGCCACCCCGCTGATCGAGGAGGCCGGCGGCACGCCCGAGCTAATCCGCGCCATCCAAAGCCACACCAGCGACTACAACACCGACCTGCCCAAACCCGAGCTGATGATGGAGAAGATCCTCTTCGCCACCGAGGAGCTCACCGGCCTTATCGGCGCCGCCGTGATCATGCGCCCGTCCAAGAGCGTCATGGACTTCAACGTCAAGTCGCTCAAGAAGAAGTTCAAGGACAAGCGCTTCGCCGCCGGCGTGTCGCGCGACGTGATCCGCCAGGGCGCCGAGATGCTGGGCTGGGAGCTGGACGAGGTCTTTGCCCGCACCATCGAGGCCATGCAGAGCTTCGCCCCCGACCGCGACACCTTTGGTAAGGACGCGGACGAGTAGGCCCGCCCTCTAAAGCACATTGACCGCTTAAGCCGATTCGATTCCGTTCGAGTCGGCTTTTTCAATTCGTTTGTAACGTATTTGCCGCGCACTACGTCGGGGGCTATTCGGTGGACGAGGCGGCAAAGATCATGGGCTGCTCCCCCGCCGCGGCGCGCACCAGGCTCCACCGCGGCAGAAGGAAGCTGCAACAGGAACTGACCCGCATGGACGTAGACGGCATACGGAGTTCGAGGACATATGGGAGGTAAAAGATGGACGACAAGTTGATGAACAGCCATATCGATGCCATGGGTTCCGTTGGGACCGATGAAGCCTCTCGCACCAAACTCGGACGAGCCATCGCGCGCGAAAGGAAACGGGCGACGGATACGAAGGCGTGCACCGTACCGCGGCGGCGCGCCATGCGCATCGCGGCAGCCGCGGCCGCTGTGGGGCTTATCGCCGTGGGGAGCGCACTGGTGCTTCCACGCCTGACCGGACACAACATACCGATCTCACCCGACCCGGATCTTACGGGGTTTGTCCTCACGGCATACGCCGAGGGAGAAAAAGTTGACGGGATGGATAACGCCGTTATGACCTCAACCGATGCTCTTATGGGGCTTGGCTCATGGAGCGAAAACGACGAGGGCACCTACTCCCTTCAATACCTCATCGACCCAAATTGCTTAGGCAACGACGTGGTTTCAATTGAGTGCCGATCTACCAACGAAAACGTCAAGCTAGAGGGGTCGCGCGATCGGAGAAACGTACTCTCCGGAGAGAGCCCCGGGACCCCGATGCTCGAGGCTATCACCGTCGGCGGTCCCAACGCGACCTTGCCCGACCTGTACCAGCTCAACCTTTGGGTTAAAGCCCCCGCAACCGCGGAGGTTATAGCGGCGAAAAACGAGTTGCACGACCTTGCCGACCAGGGATCACCCACCGAAGACGCGTGGGACCGACTATCCCTCGAAGTCGAGCGATCCGCCGCCACCGAGCTCTCCTCGGGTACTTTGGATATCACTGCGACCTTCGAGGACGGAAGCACCCTGACGCACTCTTATCGAATTGCTCCCGCCGACAACTTCGAGGAGATCTGGCATCGCAACGAAGAGGCGTGGATGGCATCGTTTGAAGAAGGCGCTCCAAAATACGAGCCAGAGCAGCTCTACATCCTTCAACAGGTCAATTAACGAGAACGCAGGGCGTTCAACTCAATAAAGCTACCAAGCGCCGACCGGCCGCATCCGCTAAAGCGGAGGACCGATCGGCGCTTGCCCATCTATGGACTTGAAGGCTAGGGCCAACCGCAATCTACGGACGAACCTGCCCCTCGCCGCGGACGACGTACTTATACGTTGTCAGAGCCTCGGCGGCAAACGGCCCGCGCGCGTGCAGCTTCTGGGTGGAGATACCAATCTCCGCGCCCAAGCCAAACTCTCCGCCATCGGTAAAGCGGGTAGACGCGTTGGCGTACACGGCGCTGGCATCGACCTCGCGCAAGAATCGCTCGCACGCCTGCTCGTCCTCCGCGACGATCGCCTCCGAGTGACCGGTGCCGTAGCGGCCTATGTGCGCGATGGCCTCGTCCTCGTCTGCCACCACCTTGACACTGATCTCAAGCGCCAGGTACTCGCGGCCCCAGTCCTCTTCCGTCGCGTCAACAAAGTCCATGATGTCGGCAAGGTCGCGGGTGCGCTCGTCGCCGTGCACCAAAACGCCGGCGGCATCCAGCTCGACCAGCATCTGCGGCAAGAACGCGTCGGCGATCTTCTCGTCCACCAACAGCGACTCGCAAGCATTGCACACGCCCACGCGCTGGGTCTTGGCGTTCATCACGATGGCGCGCGCCTTCTCAAAGTCCGCGGACTCGTGCACGTAGATATGGCAATTGCCCGTTCCGGTCTCGATCACCGGAACATAGGCGTTTTCCACGCAGTGGCGAATGAGCCCTGCGCCGCCGCGCGGAATGAGAACGTCCACCGTGCCGCGCAGGCCCATAAGCACGTCCGTGGCAGCGCGATCAGTGGTCTCGATAATGCTGACTGCGTCGCGGGGCAGCCCGGCGTCTTGTACGGCATCCGCCAACACGTGGGCAATAGCCACGCAGGAGATCTGAGCGATGGAGCCGCCGCGAAGGATGCAGGCGTTACCCGTACGGATGCAGATGCCCGCAGCGTCAGAGGTCACGTTGGGTCGCGCCTCGTACACCATGGCGACAAGGCCCAGCGGCACGCTCACCTTCTGCAGGTTGAGCCCGCAGTCGATGGTGCGCTCCTCAAGAACGCGGCCCACCGGATCGGGCAGGGTCGCTAGAGACTCCAACCCCTGCGCCATCCCCTCGATACGCTCCGGAGTAAGCAGCAGGCGGTCGAGCAGGCCCTCGCTGGTGCCAGCGGCGCGGGCGGCGTCCATATCGAGAGCATTGGCGGCGATGATGGCGTCGGCGTTGCGGCGCAGAGCGGTCGCCATGCCTCGAACGGCGGCTACGCGCTGCTCATCGGACGCGAATCCCAGCGGACGCGACGCGGCTTTTGCGGCCTGTGCCAGGTTTTCTACATAGGCAGCGATATTATCGGCCATAGGTGGCTCCTCTCGCAGATTTAACACCACTCCATAGTACTCGAAAGCAGTCTGGCGATAACTCCCCCTCGCCATCGATTGCCATTGATTCTAACATAAATATAGAACGTGTGTTCTATTCTTTTTGAAAAAGGGTATACTGGTCGCGACAAACACCGCTGCCCGAATCGCAGACACCAGGGAGACACCATGAAACTCGCAAGCTACTACGTTCCCGGCCTCTATATCGAAGACCATTCCATCGACGTCCCCCTTGACTGGCGCGGCCTGGAACCCGCGCTGCTCGCGCTGGGCAGCACCATGCGCCGCGGCGCCATGCCCTCCCCTATTCCAGGCGCGCCCGAGAGCATCAAGCTGTTCTACCGCATCGTTTGCTCTCCCGAGCATTTGGACGATGACCTACCGCTTCTCGTCTTCTTCCAAGGAGGCCCCGGCGGGGAGAGCCCGCGCCCCGGTAGCGATGCCGATCCCGCCTGGCTTGGAGAGGCCGTTAAGCACTACCGCGTAATCCTTCCGGACCAGCGCGGATGCGGTCGCAGCTCGCGTATAAGCGGACGAGGGATCGCTCGCATTGGGCGAGCCGCCGCAGAAGCCGGCGCAAGCGTATCTCGCGTCCAAGCAGACCTCTTGAAGCGCATGCTCGCCAGCTCCATCGTCCGCGACTTCGAGTATCTACGCCTCACGCAATTTGGTGGAAGACCTTGGACCACGCTGGGGCAAAGCTACGGCGGCTTTATAACCCTAAGCTACTTGTCGCTGTTCCCCGGCGCGATTCAACAGGGCTTTGTATGCGGAGGCGTCCCTCACGTTCCCGGCACCGCCGCCGAGGTCTACGCCCACACCTTCCCGCGCATGCAGGCCAAAACCGAAGCGTACTATCGCCGCTACCCAGGAGACATCGAACGCGTCGCCGCCGTCGCAGATGCCCTTGAGGGCAGCACCGCAACGCTGCCCGACGGCAGTCCCCTCACCGTTGAGCGACTGCAGCTCTTGGGCAGCGATTTTGGCATGAAGCCGAGCTTTGAACGCATGCACTGGCTTTTTGACCACGCATTTGAAGACCTTGATGGAAGCTCCCTGGGCGCGGGTGCGCCTGAACTTTCAGAGGGATTCTTGATGAGCGTGCTCGAGCGTACCAACACCTGCGCCAACCCCCTGTACTGGACGCTGCAGGAATTCATCTACGCCAGCGGAACGTGCGCGCCCATCAATTGGGCGGCAGCGGCCGAGAAGGCCCATCGACATGAATTCGACACGCTCGCCCGCCCGCTTCTATTCACGGGGGAAGCAGCGTTCCCCTGGATGTTTGAAGAGTGCCCGGAGCTCAAGCCGTTCGCTGCTGCGATGGATGAGCTGATGCGGGATACGGAATTCGATGCGGTCTACGACCCTGCACGTCTTGCCGCCAACGAGACCCCTGTTCACGCTGCGGTCTACTTCGATGACATGTACGTGGACTCAGGCCTACAGCTTGACACACTTTCACGCGTTGGCAACGCCCACCCTTGGGTTACCAATGAGTTCGAGCACGACGGGCTACGCGCGGGCACCAGCGTTTTTCAGCACCTTTATGAAGAAGCGCGCCAGATGGGTCACCTAGCACGCTAACTGCAACTTACTTTTGATAGAGACCAACCTGCGTTAAGCGAAAACGATCATCTGGTCGCGATGGATGGCGGGCTTGCCGGAGAGCGCGGCCAGAAGATGGTTGCCAGCGATTTCGTCTTGACGACGGCCGCGCGCCAGCTCGAGCTCGTCCGAACCCGCCTCCGCACGACCGCGAGCGATTACGAAGCCGTCGCGATCTCGGATATCGAGAACGTCACCCGTAGAGAACGAACCTTCGACGGCGGTGATGCCCACCGGCAAAAGCGAGCTGCCACGCTGCACCACTGCCGCGGCCGCGCCATCGTCCACCGTCACCGACCCGTGCGCGGAGTCGCCCAGGGCAATCCAAAGCTTACGGGGAGCGATCTCCAAGCGGTCCGCGGGGGGAACGAAGAGCGTGCCGACGGACTCGCCCGAGGCTAGACGCACAAGCGCGTTCTCCTCGGCACCGCTGCAGATGACGCTTGCGATGCCCGCCGTCATGAGGATTCGGCTCGCACGGATCTTGGTGATCATGCCGCCGGTACCCACCGATGTAGTGGAGTCTCCTGCCGACCCGATGATAGCAGCGTCGATTTTGGTGACGCGAGGGATGAACTGCGCGGTGGAATCAAGCGATGGGTTGGCGGTATACAGGCCGTCGATGTCAGACAGGGTGACGCAGAGATCGGCAGACACCAGGCAGCTCACCAAGGCGGCAAGCGTATCGTTATCGCCAAACTTGATCTCATCGACGGTGGTGGTGTCGTTCTCGTTCACCACGGGAACCACGCCAAGCTCCACCAGGCGCGTGAGGGCATCGCGAGCATGAAGATAGGAAGACCTGCGGGCGGTATCGTGCCGGGTGAGCAACACAAGGGAGGTGAGCAGGCTTGCGGCGCGGAATTCCTCGTCGTACACAGCCGAAAGGATGCACTGGCCAACAGAGGCGCACGCCTGCAGGCTCGGCATGTCGGCGGGTTTTTTAGCGAAGCCGAGCTTGGGCGCGCCGCACGCGATGGCGCCGGAGCTCACAACGACGAGGTTCCATCCCAGATTGCGAAGCTCTGCCGCCTGGCGGGCAAGGTCCGCGATGAAATCGCGACGAATCTGGCGGTCTTCCCCAACCAGGGTGGAGGAACCGATCTTGACGACCATGGTTTTGCGCTGGACTGACATGGGACACCTCGACAACATGCAGGCGCGCCGCCGCGAGGATGCGACGGCGCGCAGATAATTCGTCAGCCCATCATAGCGCAGGACGCGCGGACATATGCCGGCGCGGTGTTAGAACTTGGTGGTCTTCCATGGCAGGGAGTTGGCGGCCTCGCTCATGCGCTCGCGGACGAGCGGGCGCGCGTCAACACGAGACGCTCAATTCATATAACTCATGAGGCGCGATGTCTTGGCCGTGAGGCCAAGCGATACCGCTTCCCCCGGAAACAACAGATACAGTATTGAAGTAAGGAATCTCACCAAGCTCGCCATACCAAGAACCGGAGATATAAGGATTAACATCGAAAACCTTGCGCTCGCCGGAGTCATACTCAAGGACAAGAGAACGGTCCTCGCGAGGCGTCACTTTCAACAACCTTGGAATCGACATTAGACACCACCTAACGCAACGGATCAATTTTAAAGAATTGCTCTCCTGCACTCAGCAAAGCCCAATTTGCCTCTAGCTCTTCACGATGTATTTCAATCCAAGCAAGTAGTAGCCTCATTTTATTCCTTGGAATCGCCCCTTCCAGGACGTTACCTTCCAAATCGACAACCACCTCATCACCTGAATAAATCGCATGGATATGAGGCAGATTGTGTTTTCCACCCAATTCTCTATACATGTAGACAATGATTCCAAAAAACATACTTAATGCTGGCATGGCATCGCCTCCAAGTACCGATCGGTAAACGACGACACGGTGTTAGAACTTAGTGGTCTTCCATGGCAGGGAGCTGGCGGCCTCGCTCATGCGCTCGCGGACGAGTTCGTCACGAACGTGGGCCAGACCGGATTCCATACCGACCACGTAGGACTGCGGGTAGAGGAAGCGCTTGTATGCGGGGTCGAGGGCCTCGATGGCTGCGGCGCAACGCTCGCGCGCAACGGAGAGGTCCTCTCGCGGAGCCACCGCACAGCCGTCGCGCACGCACGGGGCGAGAAGCTCGCGATAATCGAACCCGGACACGTCGGTCACCAGGGCGGCATCGTTGACCGCGACCAAGGTGGCACCGCGCTGGTCGCCCTCCCCCTCCAGGTACGCCTCGTCCAAAATCATGTCGCACACCGGAGAGCCGGACGCATCCATATAGCGCCTAACCTGCTGGATTCCGGGAATGGTTCGTTTATAGGGCTGCTCAGAGAGCTTGACCACGGGCGTCCAGGCGTCAGAGGCGGACGCGCGGCGGGCAGCGAGCTTGTAAACGCCACCGAGCGCGGGCTGGTCATAGCACGTGGCGAGCTTGGTGCCGACGCCGAAGGAATCAATGGGGGCACCCTGATCGATGAGGGACTGGATGGTGTACTCGTCCAAATCGTTGGACACGGAGATCTTGACGTAGCCGAGCCCCTCCGCGTCGAATCGGGAGCGCACATAGCTGGAAAGCTTGGCGAGGTCGCCCGAATCGATGCGGATGGCAGCGAGTCGGTCGCCGCGCGCCTCCATTTCCTTGGCGACGATGATGGCGTTCTCTACGCCCTCGCGTACGTCATAGGTGTCGATGAGCAGCGTGCAGTTCTTTGGCATGGAGCGGGCGAACGCGCGGAAGGCCTCGAGCTCGGTATCGAAGCTCATGACCCAACTGTGGGCGTGGGTGCCGAAGACCGGGATGCCGTAGCGACGACCCGCCAGCACGTTGGACGTGGAAGCGCAACCCGCGACGTAGCTGGCGCGCGCCACGGCGAGGCCGCCATCGGGGCCCTGGGCACGGCGCAGGCCGAACTCGGCGACGGGACGGCCCTTTGCCGCCTGGACCACGCGGGCGGTCTTGGTGGCGACCAGCGTCTGAAAGTTGATGGTGTTGAGCAGCACGGTCTCGAGCAGCTGGCACTCAAGGGCGGAGCCCGTCACGCGCACCATGGGCTCTCGCGGAAAGACCAGCTCGCCCTCGGGCACCGCATCGATGTCGACGCGCATGCGGAACCCGCGCATGAACTCGAGGAAATCCGGGTTGAACATCTTGCCGCCGCCGGGTGCGGACAGGGAGGACAGGTAGTCGATGTCCTCATCCGTGAAACGCAGGTTCTCGACTAGCTCCGGCAGCTCCGCGGTGCCGCACATGACGGCGAACGCGTTGCCAAAGGGGCGATCGCGGTAGAACGCGGTGAAGCAGCCCTGCTCCTCGAGCTTGCCGTTCTCCCATAGGCCCTGGGCCATGGTGAGCTCGTAGAGGTCGGTAAGCATGGAAACGTCGGTGGGACGGGCGATGTCGGTGAGCGCCATAGTGTCCTCCTATTGCGGCGATTCGCGCGCGATCCCCCGTCGCGGAAGGCGCGGAAGACCGAGTCGAATTCGCCCTTGAAGCGATGGATAGAGAAATGCCGCCGGCGATTTAGTGCGTCGACGGCGGCGAAAAAGCCTAATGCAGGTTGTTCTTTACGAGCCAGAAGCCCGCAACGATAAGCAGCACCACGCCGACGGCGATGATGAGCTTCTGCGCCGGAGGCATGGGCGGCACGCCGTCCTCGTCAACCTCGTCCTTGGTCATGACCATCTTTTGACCAAAGGTAAGGTTCTCCGGATCGATGGCGGGCTCCTGAGGCGCAGGCGCGCGGCGAGGCTTGGGGGCGGCGGCGGGCTTCTGCGACGCAGGGGCGTCCGCTGCCGCCTGCTCGGCGCGAAGGGCTTCGAGTTCGGCACGCTCTTTGCGGGCGCGCTCTTCTTCCTCGCGGCGCGCCTTCTCGGCACGGAGCGCCTCGAGCTCTGCGCGCTCCTCATCCGAAAGCGGGGTGTTCTGATCGGTCATGAAGCCGACCTCCTTGATGCGTCGACGCCAAGGGGCGCCGGAGTTGGGTGAAGTAAATCTTGAAAAGTATACCCGTTTGGCAGGGCTCCGTACGACGTGGGACAGGGCGCAGGCGGGACAGCCCTGGCCGCCCCCGCGGCAGCGTTCGGCAACGCGCGCACCTAGCCGATGCGTCCATTCGAGATAGCGGCGGACTCGAGCACGCCGGTGGTGTCGAACGGCGGGGTGAAGCTCTCATCCACGGCGCCGCCCTCCTGCCAAAACATGGTGGTGAAGCCGAGGTCGTCTGCATGGTCGAGCACCATCTCGTACTCCTCGTCCAAAACCGCGCGTGCAAGGTCGCCGCCCTGGTCGCGCATGCGCTGGTTGGGCGTGTACTGGTTCATGACGGAGATAGGCACGTCGCCGGCGACTTCCCAGATGCGGTCGAGCACGCGGCAGGAGTCCTCCGCATGACCGGGCAGCACCAGATGACGAACGATGATGCCGCGCAGCATATGGCCGTCTTGCACCAGCAGCTCGCCACCGGCAGCGTTGATTTGCGAGACCATCTGGGCGAGCGCGGCGGCCGCGACGTCCGGGTAATCCGGCACGTGGGAAAGGCTGCGCGCGAGCACGACGTCGGCGTATTTGAAATCGGTAAGCCACACGTCTACCAATCCGGCAAGCTCTGCGACCGCCTGCACGCGCTCGTAGCCGCTGGTGTTGTAGACGATCGGGATCTTGAGGCCGCGCTGGCGCGCCGCGGTTATCGCAGCGGGCAGCAGATGAGCATAGTGCGTCGCCGTCACCAGATTGATGTTGAGGGCGCCTTGGTCTTGCAGCTCGAGCATGATCTCAACCAAGCGCTCCGGAGAGACCTCGATGCCGAAACCCCCGGTAGAGATCTGGTGGTTTTGGCAGTAGATGCACTTGAGTGGGCATCCGCTGAAGAAGATGGTGCCCGAGCCCGCCTCACCGGAAATGGGAGGCTCCTCCCACATGTGCAGCGCCGCGCGGGCGATCTTGAGCGTGGAGTCCGCGCCGCAGACGCCGCGAGCGCCCTTCGCGCGGGCTGCCCGGCAGCATCGCGGGCAGAGCTCGCAGGCATCCAAGGCGTCAGGCGTTAACAGCGTATGCATTGTTGATCCCCATTTCAACGGGCTTTTCGGGCTCTTTTTGGGCACGGTCGCGCCCCGTTTTTATTATTCCTACGTGCGACGGGAGCGGTTCGCGCAAGCATCGCCCGTCCCAGAGGCTGGTTGCAAAACGGCGCGCCTGCCAGGATGCGGGCGCGCCGGCTACGGCTTGCTATGGAATTGTACTCCAGCTGCGAGTCGAGCGAATCGCGAGGGGCGATGCACTAGAGACCGATTACCTGCCCTCCTGCATGACGGCGGACTTGATCTTGAACAGGATCATAACCAGGCTGACGCCTAAAATGATGTGACCTATACCCGCGATACCGGAGATGGCGGCGTTGGCGCCGGAAGAAAGCGGGGTACCCAGAACCTGCAGCACACCGCGAACCAACATCATGATTACGCTGAGGTTGAGGCCGACCTGGTAGCCGACAAGGAGCTTGCCCAAACGCTGCGAAACGTTGAAGAGCTTATCGAAGACGATCAACGCCAAAAAGAAGAAGACGCCCAGCATGAGGTAATGCGGATGGACGAACCCCAGCGAGGTTGCGCCCCCGAACCCGTTGAACTTGGTGAACTCGCGATAGAACACGCCTCCCGCCAAAGCGAGGAACGAATAGACGATCGCGGCGTTGGCGTACTTTTTCATGGTTCTCCTAACCTAGCGCGTAAACGGTAAAACGCCTCCGGCGCCCGCGGGCACCGAATCCTGTATAGCCAACTATATCGATTGGTTTGCGGAATATGAACAGGGTTCATTAAGATTGAACAACGTTCATATAAATGAATGCGAGAGATTGCCATCCGAAGATAGCTCGCGGATATCCTCGTCCACGTGAAACCGCCTCTAAACCGTTTCTTCATGCGCGGTTCATCCTGAACGGCGCGTATTGGACGGCGGGCGGCGGGGCGACCCCACGGATCTTGCAGCCCATGGCCGCGCCCTCGAGGAAGATAAGGGGAGATCGCGTTGCCGGCGACGGATAAAACCTGACGGTGCATCATAAACAACGCTTCTACCTGCGGTGTTAAGAACGAGAATATTCTCTTGATAGATTCTTGTCAGAGTAAAAATAGGCGTGTGCTTCAATAATCCGATACCGATTTCTACAAGTCAAGACTAGTAATGAAAGTACGCGGACCTAAGATATAGGTATTCCGCCCCCCGCGGAGCAACTGGGTGAACCGTCGCGTTTTTCTAGGGAGCCCACACAGTCGTTGCTGTTACAGATATCCTTCGTTGTTAAGGAAGCTGGAGAGTACGATGAGGGCGCCCACCTTCTGAGAGGTGGGTTCATTTTAGCAATGCGGGGGGCGGTCTTCTTGTCTCTAGACCATGCGTCCAGCCCGTGACGGGAGCTTTGACCATGATGAATGCAGGCAGCCACGCGTTTGCACCCGACCATATCGAAGTGCGCGGGGCGCGCGTCCACAACCTTAAAAACGTAGATATCGACATCCCCTTGGGACGGCTGGTGGCCATCGCCGGCGTCTCGGGATCGGGCAAAAGCTCACTTGCTCTGGGCGTTTTGTACGCAGAAGGGTCGCGACGCTACCTTGAGGCGCTTTCCGCCTACACCAGGCGGCGCATTACGCAGGCGGGACGCGCGGATGTGGACCAGGTGCTCTACGTTCCCGCGGCGCTCGCCCTGCACCAGCGCCCGGCCATTCCAGGCCCGCGCAGCACCTTTGGCACCATGTCCGAGCTTTTGAACGGCCTACGCCTGTTGTTCTCGCGCGTGGGATCGCACGTGTGCCCCGCCTGCGGCGCGCGCTGCGAACCCAGCCTTGCCGTCGCAGCCGAGCAACCCTTGACCTGCCCTGCATGCGGCCACAGCTTTTTTGGTCCCGCGGCAGAGGACCTCTCATTCAACTCCGGCGGTGCCTGCCCCACCTGCCAGGGCACGGGCGAGGTGCGCACCGTGAACCGTGCCGCCCTGGTGCCCGACGAGTCGCTGAGCATAGACCAGGGCGCGGTGCTGCCTTGGGGTTCGCTTATGTGGGACCTCATGAAGCAGGTCGCCCGCGAGATGGGCGTGCGCACCGACGTGCCGTTTTGCGAACTCACCCAGCACGAGCGCGATATCGTTTTTGACGGGCCGGCGGAGAAGCGCCACATTCTCTACAAAGCCAAAAAGGGCAACGACTTCGCCGAGCTTGACTTCACCTATTACAACGCCGTCTACACGGTTGAAAACGCCCTAGCCAAGGTTAAGGACGAGAAGGGGCTGAAGCGCGTGGCGCGCTTCCTTACCCAAGGGCCGTGCCCGGACTGCGGCGGCACCCGCTTATCACCCGCCGCGCGAGCGCCCCGCGTGCGGGGCATAGACCTTGCGCAGGCGTGCCAGATGACCCTAAGGGAGCTGTGCGACTGGGTCCGCGGCGTACCCACCGCCCTGCCAGAGGACATGCGCCCCATGGCGGAGAGCATCTGCGACGCCGTTCTTGGCGGCGCGCGCCGGCTGCTTGACCTGGGACTGGGATACCTCTCGCTGGACCGAGCGGGCTCCACCCTGTCCACAGGCGAGCGCCAGCGCGTCCAGCTTGCGCGCGCGGTGAGAAACCGCACCACGGGCGTGCTCTACGTGCTCGACGAACCATCGATTGGCCTGCATCCCTCAAACATAGACGGCTTGCTTGGCGTGATGCGCGACCTGATCGCGGACGGAAACTCCGTGGTGATGGTAGACCATGACGTGCAGTTGCTGTCGCATGCAGACCATCTGGTAGAGATGGGGCCCGTGGCGGGCTCGGGCGGCGGCTACGTCATCGCCCAAGGCGGCGTTGAACAGGTGGTCGCAAACCAGAAGTCCGTCATCGCTCCGTTTCTTGCCGGCGAGCTAGGACGAGAAGGCGCCGCAGCCGCGCACGCAGGAGCCGACGGCGACGCTGCGACGGCACTTGGATCCAGCGCGGACGGCCCGCGCTTAGACCAAGACGAGGTGTTCGATTTGGGTCGCATCCGCTTGAGCTCGCGCGGCCTCCATACAGTCAAGCCCCTCGAGATCGACATCCCCTGCGGCAGGCTCGTCGCGGTTACCGGCGTATCCGGTTCCGGCAAAACCACGTTGGTGCTCGAGACCCTGGTACCGGCGCTGCAGGCGCTCTGCGCGCAACGCGGTCGCGATGATGCGGGGCGCCGCGGCAAGGATTCCTCGTCCACCGAAACCTCCATGGCGCCCAACACCGCCATGCCGGCGCACGTCGCATGGGTCGACGCCGAGAACGTGACCAAGGTCAACCTTATCGACGCCTCGCCCATCGGGATCAACGTCCGCTCCACCGTTGCGACCTACACGGGTGTTCACGACGAGCTGCGCCGCGCGTTTGCCAAATGTGACGCCGCGCGCGATGCCGGCCTTAAGGCGGGCGATTTCTCGTACAACACCGGTTCGCTGCGCTGCCCCGTATGCGATGGCACGGGCTCGATCTCGCTCGACGTCCAGTTCTTACCCGACGTCGAGATCACGTGCCCGGAGTGCCACGGAACCCGCTACGCATCGCGAGCCGAATCCATCAAGCGCGCCTGCGGCGGCCAGCAAACCGAGCTGTCGATCCCGGACCTCATGGCGATGAGCGTAGACGAGGCGCTGGAAGTGACCGGCGACCTTAAGCGCACGCACGACAAGCTGAGGATTCTCCATGATCTGGGGCTGGGGTATCTCACGCTGGGCGAGGCGACGCCGTCGCTGTCCGGCGGCGAGGCCCAGCGCCTAAAACTCGCCAGCGAGATGAAGCGAGACCAGCAGGGCAGCGTCTTTGTGTTCGACGAGCCCACCATAGGCCTGCACCCCTTGGACGTGCAGGTGCTGCTAGGCGTATTCGACCGACTGGTGACCCGGGGCGCGACGGTGATTGTCATCGAGCATGACCTGGACGTCATCCGCCACGCCGACTACGTTGTGGACATGGGTCCCGGCGGCGGCGAGGAGGGCGGTCGCATCGTCGCGTGCGGCACGCCGGCGAGCATCGCGGCCTGCCCTAAAAGCACGACCGGCCGCTACCTGGCATAACGCGAAAGCGATAAACACTTCGCGGCGCTCAGCTGCCATCCCAAAGGGGGACGGTTTTCCAGCCCTGTTTTTGCATGAATACGATTATGGCTTTTCCGCAGATAGCGTTATATCGAACATGAATAACGGGCATGGGCGGCAAGACCGCCGCGGCGATTGCGGGCGCAAAATGAAAAAAAGAGGACCTCTTTTGAGATCCTCTTTTACCAAGTCATTGGGTGGAGACGAAGGGAGTCGAACCCTCGGCCTCTGCCATGCGACGGCAGCGCTCTCCCAACTGAGCTACGTCCCCAAGACAAGTGATTATTCTAAACAACTCTGGGCATCTGTCAATGAGAAAAGTTGAAAACTTGAGCGGAGCGCACCCCATCGCACATCCATCCCACCGACTAGCGCGCACTTTTGCTATGACGGTGTTGTCGAGCCGCCCGCCCCCTTTAGTCGTCGTATCTCGGCTATCATAGGTAAGATTCTGTACATATCTACGATAAGCGGTATTCACGTGGAGTCTCTGCTTCCCTACATCTGTTTGGCGCTCGCGGCTTTCGCCACCACCTATGTGCTGACGCCCGTCGTCAAGAAGATTGCCATCAAGCTCGACGCCGTGGACTACCCGTCCAAGCGCCGCGTCAACACCGTGCCCACCCCGCGCATGGGCGGACTCGCCGTGTTCGCCGGCCTTATCGTCGCGTGCGCGCTGCAGATCTTCGGCACCCTCAACTGGGGCTGGCCTTCCGCGCTGGTCCCCCACCCCAGCATGGATATCAACTACCCCATGCTGGGCCTTTCTTTTCTGACCATCGTCGCCACGGGCGCGCTGGACGATGTACTTCAGCTCTCACCCAAAGCAAAGCTCGCAGGCCAGGTTATCGCCGCCATGCTCGCCGCCTCCAGTGGCCTGCTCATCCATGCCATCGTCAACCCGTTCGAAGCGGGCGGGGAAATCTCCCTGGGCTTTTTCGCCTACCCAATCACCATCATCTATCTGGTGGCCTATACCAATATCATCAACCTCATCGACGGCCTGGACGGTCTCGCCACCGGCATCTCCGCCATCGCGGGCTGTTCCATGTTCTCCTTCGCCATCCTAGCGGGACGTGGCGACGCCGCCGCCATCTCCGCCGCGCTTATCGGCTCGTGCATCGCCTTCCTTCGCTACAATTTCCACCCCGCTAAGATCTTCCTTGGCGATTCCGGCTCGCTGCTGCTCGGATTCGCGCTGGGCTCCATCTCGCTGCTCAACGTATCGCGCACCGCAGCGCTCACCTCGCTCATCATCCCGCTCATCGTGGCGGGCGTGCCCATCATCGACACCTTCTCCGCCATCATCCGCCGCATGCGCGCGCACGTGAGCATCGGACAGGCGGACAAGGGCCATATCCACCACCGCCTCATCCAGGGAGGATACGACCAACGGCAAGCGGTGCTTCTCATCTACCTGTGGTGCATCCTGCTCAACCTGGGCGCGGCCGCCATCAACCAAGTAGAGGTCTTCTGGCGCTTCGTCATCTTCCTGGTGCTCCTCGCCCTCTCCGCCGCCTTCGCGTTTAGGCTCCATCTTTTCGAGCCCGTCTTGCGTCATCATTACAACCCCAAGACCAAGAAGGATGAGATCGTCACGCCAGACGACGAGGCGTTTGCGGACGAGGTCAGGGCGGAGCGCCGCCAACACCAGGAGCGCATCGCCAAGCTCAAGCCGCGCAAACCCGGCGCCGCCCCAACCCCGCACAGCAAGACCAAGCGCTAATCCCTGCGGCGCCGCATCCGACAACCCGACGCAAAGCGCCGAGAAACCGGGTTCGCGCCCGCCCGATCGAATGCCCATGCAGGCCCCATGGCCGCAACAAGACAAAAAAGGAGACCGCCATGCCCAACGAGCTCAGCTACGAAGTCAGCCTGGAGCGCAGCAACCAGATCCGCGCCGACCTGCCGCTGCACCCCGAGAAGTACACCATGCTCACCGGCGACCGCCCCACCGGCCGCCTGCACCTGGGCCACTATTTCGGCACGCTCAAGAGCCGCGTGGAGCTGCAGGACATGGGCGTGCACACCAACGTGCTCATCGCCGACTACCAGGTCATCACCGATCGCGACTCCACCGACAACATCCAGGACAACGTCTACAACATGGTTCTTGACTACCTGGCATGCGGCCTGGACCCCGATAAGACCATGATCTACACGCACTCCGCCGTTCCCGCGTGCAACCAGCTCATGCTGCCGTTCCTCTCGCTGGTCTCCGAAGCGCTGCTGCAGCGCAACCCCACCGTCAAGGCGGAGATGGAAGCGTCCGGCCACGAGCTCACCGGCCTTCTGCTCACCTATCCCGTGCACCAGGCATGCGACATCCTGTTCTGCAAGGGCAACGTGGTCCCCGTCGGCCGCGACCAGCTGCCGCATATCGAGCTCACCCGCACCATCGCCCGCAAGTTCAACAACCGCTACGGCAAGGTGTTCCCCGAGGTCGACGCGCTGCTGTCCGACACGCCGCTGCTGCCCGGCCTCGACGGCCGCAAGATGAGCAAATCCTACGGCAACGCCATCAACATCTCCATGACCGCGGAGGAAACCGCCAAGCGCATCAAGAAGAGCCAGACGGATGGCGAGCGCATGATCACCTTCGATCCCGAGGCGCGTCCCGGCGTATCCGGCCTGCTCTCCACCGCCGCGATCTGCACCGGCCGTTCCGAGGTCGAGATCGCCGAAGAGATCGGCATGGGCGGCTCCGGCCAGCTCAAGAAGTACGTCACCGAGAGCGTGAACGAGTACTTCGCCCCCATCCGCGCTCGCCGCGAGGAACTCGCCCGCGACATGGGCTACGTCAAGGACGTGCTGCATGAGGGCAACCGCCGCGCCAACCAGATTGCCGAGGCCACGCTCGCAGAGGTGCAGCAGGCCATGGGCATGGTGTACTAGCGCCCTCGCTAGCCAGCGCCCGCCATATTGTTCCTAACTTTACAAGCCCGTCCGCCTCGCACCCGGTAGGCGGACGGGTTTCTGCTAGATTGAGAACGTACGGCCACACGTGGCAGCTTGTGTTTTGGACGCGCGGGGCGCGCAGGTAAAGGGGGAAGCATGTACAAGCTGGTAGCAACTGATATGGACGAGACCTTCTTGGACCACGACCACCAGATTCCCGAGGCAAACATCCGCGCGATGCAGCGCATGAAAGAGTTGGGCGTGCTCTTTGTTCCGTCCAGCGGCAGGTGGTACTCCTCCATCATGGATAACTTCGCCCACCTTGACCCAGCGCTGCTCGAAGGCAGCTACGTTATCTCGTACAACGGCGGCTTCATCAACCGCGTGGGCGACCCCAATCCCCTTACCAGCTGCGGCATCGGCCGCGCGTGCGCCGAGGAGCTCTACGCCCTTGGACGCGAGCTGGGTAAGTGCATGCACGTCAACGTGGCAGACGGGCATGTTTTCGTGTGCGACGCGCCGGAGGCGGAGCGCACCTATCTTGAGAAGATCTCCGGCGTCACGCACTTTAGCAGCGCCGAGCACACCGACCTCTCCTTCCTCGACAGCCGCGACATAGTCAAGCTCATCTTTATGGATCCTGACTTTGAGGGCCTGCAGCAGCTTGGACGCGAGCTTGAACCCATGGCGCAACGCTTGGGCGTCGAGATCACGTTCTCGTCCAAACGCTACCTCGAGTTCATGCCGGCCGGCATCGACAAGGGTTACGGCCTAAAGAAGCTCGCCGAGATGCTGGGTATCCCCATGGACCAGGTGATCGGCGTGGGAGACTCCGCCAACGACCTCGCTATGATCAAGGCCGCGGGACTGGGCGTGGGCGTGGCCAACGTCACGGACGATGTCCGCCCCTACTGCGACATCGTACTCGAATCCACCGGCGACGACGGTGCCTTCGAGGAACTGGTCGAGAAATACTTGGAGCCCTCGTCCGCACTCTAGCCTTACCGACCCGTCGCGGTGGAACCGACCTGTTACAGCGGCACTTGGAATGAATGAGCGACTTGTAAGCCTTAGTTAACTTATGGAGAGAATGTGAGGGGCATCTTTTCCAGTTACCTATAGCTAACTGTTTACTATAGTTAACTCAACGACAGGAACCACCCCGCAGGCGATGAAATTAGGGGTCCTGTCAGAAGGATTGCCTCCCTCCCCTCTGGGCAATTCCAATGGTGTACCTCGGAAAAGACCCCGTCACATACAACGTGGCGGGGTCTTTTCTGCGTTTACGGAGCAGCCATAACTTAATGCTGATCGATGGTTCGGACGCTCTTGATGGACCAGGAAAGCGCCGCCAGGACGATCATGGCCACACCCACCAAAACAAAACAGCGCGTCACGCCGATTGAGTCGGCGAACAAAGTTGAGAAGATGAGGCCCACGGGCATGGCCCAGCTACATACCGCGCCGTACAGGCCAAAAACTCGTCCCAAGCAATCCGGATCGACCTTGCGCTGCATAAGCGCCATCTGCGGGCTGCTATACAACGGGGACGATACCCCCATAGCGAACGTAAACGCCAGGAACAGGGCGAAGTCCGATGCCGGCAGCAAGCCCGAGGCGAGCGTCGTGACGCCAAACAGGGCGATCGCCAGCACGCAGGAAACGCCCTGATGCTTGAAACCTCCCGTGGCGCCTATCCACGCGCTGGAGGCGATCATGCCCAGCGAGAAGACGATCTCGGTAGCGGCTGACTGCATAGTGGTGCCGCCGAAATGCTCGAACGTCATAAGCGGGAACAAGGTGGAAATGGGACTGAACAGTACGGAGAACGCAAAGCCTATCCACAGCATGGCGAACAAGCCGGCGTGGCGCCTGAGCTCCCGATAGCCCTGGACGGTATCCCGCATGAACCCGCGCAGCGCCCCGGCTCCCGCTTGATCCACCTGCTCTCGGTGGACGCGCGGCGTCTCCACACCCGATATAGCCACGGCGACGCTCGCGATCACCGCGCCGGCGACGTCGAGCGCGACCATGGCGGTAAGACCGAACATGGGATAGAGAACCGCCGCGATGGCGTTTCCCAAGATATAGCTGCCGGATTGCATGAACTGCTGGATGCCGGCAAGACGGCCCAGCATCTCCGGCGGAGCGAGCATGGGCGTCAACGCGTTGAACGCCGGCGTGTGCAGCGTGGTGCCAAGGGCGCGGACGAACACCACCGCGGCGACGGCCCACACGGGAAGACCGCCCGCCGCCGATCCAAACGCAAGCGTGCAGCTCACACCCGCAATGAAGAGGTCGGCGCCTATCATCAACCGCTTGATCGACGATCGGTCGACGATGGTTCCGGCAAACACCCCGAGCACCGCCATGGGCAGAAAGCCCGCGAGGCTCACCAACGACAGGGCGCCAGCGGAGCCTGTAGTCAGCGTGACGTGCCAGATAAGCCCCATCTGCAACACGGAGCTGGTAAGAACTGAAAACGCCTCTCCCAGCCAGACAAGGGCAAGGGAACGCTTCCAAGAAGAGCGATCATTCTTATGCATATTGATTTTTCCTTTTGATGCGATCGGTTGAAATGCAATGCGACCGGTCGCTCACGCGACCGTGGCTAGAGCCAAATCCTCATGGAAGCAAGCATGGTGACGCTCCCCTTTCCCAAAATATGAAAGACTACAGCAGTCGTGAGTATCGAACGATACTACATGGCAACATGCCGCTTGGCAACCGCCCCCCGCTCTACCAAGCGTAGAGAACGCCGACGGGCGGGGTCTCCCCACCGCCCGGCCGCCGCGATGCGATACACTTAGCCGCAAAACCATCTTCATCGCAGGGAGATATATGGAACCGACAGCAAAAGAGGGATTCTTCGAGCGAGTCTACCAGATGGTCGAGCAGGTGCCGGAAGGCATGGTCGCCACATATGGGCAGATAGCCAAGCTGGTTGGCGAGCCCCGCCGCGCACGCTACGTGGGCTATGCCCTGCATGTAAACCCCCGCCCTGGTATCATCCCCTGTCATCGCATCGTCTTCGCGGACGGTCGCCTCGCCCCCGGCTTCGCCTTTGGCGGCCCGGAAGCGCAGCGCGAACTGCTGGAAGCAGAAGGCGTGAGCTTTCTTGCAGACGGCCGCGTGGACCTGTCCGCCAACCGCTGGCCCGCAGGGATTGAGTAGGCGGATATGGGGGAGCAACGATTGCAAGACGAGCGCGATAAGCAAAACGAGCGCCTGGTTATCCGTGCGATCGAGGCGCGCGACGACGTGGCGATCGCACGCATCATCCGGCACAACCTCGAGGTATGCGGTCTTGACCGACCGGGCACGGCGTATTTCGATCCCGAACTCGACAACCTAAGCAGGTACTACTTGGCCTCGCCGCATCGCGCCTACTTTATCGCCGAACTGGATGGAACCGTGGTGGGCGGCGCGGGCGCGTCACCGGTCGCCGGCGCGACGGGCACGGCGGAGCTGCAGAAGCTCTACGTGGCGCCCGAAGCGCAGCGACGCGGCATCGCGACCGCGCTCACCCTCGCGGTCGAAGACTTTGCGCGCCGCGCCGGTTTTAGCACGCTCTACCTGGAAACCCATCATGACCTTATGGCGGCCATCGCCCTGTACCGCGCGCTGGACTACGCTGAAGACGATAGACCGCTGCCGGGAAGCCCCCACACCACGATGGACGTGTTCTTTAAAAAGGAGCTATAGCGGCGGGCGGGCGAAAGGCGCGCTGATCAACGGGGCAAAGGACTCGCTACAACGAACGCGAGCGCCACCAAGCGACCGCGAGCTGCGTCCTATTCTTGTAGCCGGTCTTGGAAAGCACCGAGCTAATCCGGTTTCGCACCGTACCTTCGCTGATAAACGCTTCCGCTGCGATCTCGTGGTTGTCGAGCCCTTCGGCCACCAGGCGAACAATCTCGTATTCGCGCTCCGTCAAGCATTCAAACTCGCGCGGACGGGCGTCGGGCTCCGCGGCGGCGGCAGCAGACGCGCCCGCAATGGCGCCAGCACCTGCAGCGGCCCCCTCGTCCGTCACGCCAGGGCCACCGGGCGCCGCCCGCACCGCCGCCAAAGCGTCACGCACGCAAAGCTCGCGCTCAACAAGATCGTCGCGCGTACGTCGTGTCAGGTCGCGCTGGGCCGTAAGCGCGCAGGTTCGCATGGATAGAAGCGCCGCAAGAGCCGCTACCGCAACAACCAGCAGCAATGCGGGCGCCACCCCGCCACGCGCCGCCAATGCGACGGCGGGGAAAAGAGCAGCGGCAGGGGCAACCTTCCACGGCAAAGGTTCATGCACAGACCGCATGAGCTCATAGAGCGCAGCGGGCACAAAGAAGACGCCGGCGGGCACAGCCACAGCGATCACGCAATACGCAGCGGGCAGGACTGCGCGCCAGCCACAGCCGGACCATTCGCATCCCAAAACGCAAATGACAGATACCAGAAAACAGGCAACGGACGCCAACCCCGTCAACCCGCCGTACAGCGCAAGAACCGCCGACGTCGCAGCGGGACAGCACAGCGCAAGCAGCATCGACAGCACGCAGCACGCATACACAACCGTTATGTCAACTATCCTCTCCATGGGTTTGTATGGTAGCAAAACGCGGTCGTGACAATTGTCACTATCCACATTCCCGCTCCTCAGGCAGCATAAGGGCCAGCGAACCAATCGACAGCGAGACCATACGGAGGACCCATGGATATCATCGCCGTAGAGAATCTTGTCAAGCGCTATGACGACCTACTTGCCCTCGACCACTTCAATCTACACGTAACCCAAGGCGAGATCTTTGGCTTGCTGGGCCCCAACGGGTCGGGCAAAACCACCAGCATCAACTGCATGCTCGCGCTGCTCACGTATGACCGCGGCACCATCCGGCTGTTCGGCGAACCCATGGACCCTGCGCGCTACGACCTCAAACGCCGTATCGGCGTCGTGCCGCAGCAGGTCGCCGTCATCAACGAGCTCACCGTCCACGAGAACATCGATTACTTCTGCTCGCTCTACGTAAGCGACCGCACGCGCCGCCGCACGTTGGTGGACGAGGCGATCGAGTTTGTTGGCCTGGAAGAATTCGCGGCGTTTCGCCCCGGAAAGCTCTCTGGCGGTCTTTTACGACGTCTCAACATCGCCTGCGGCATCGCCCATAAACCAGAGCTCATCTTCTTCGATGAACCCACCGTCGCCGTCGACCCCCAAAGCCGCAACTCCATCCTCACCGGCATCCAACGACTGCGCTCAGAAGGCGCGACGGTTGTGTATACCAGCCACTATATGGAGGAGGTCGAGCAGATCTGCGACCGCGTCATGATCATGGACCATGGGCGCGCGTTGGCTCAGGGCACGTGCGATGAACTCAAGCGCTCCATTAAAACTGGCGAACGCATCGTGGTGGAACTCCAGACGGCATCGGGAACGCGAGAAGCTGCCGCATCGTCCATCGACAAACGAGAGCTCGACCGCCTGCGGGCGCTCCCCCACGTCATCGACGTCGCGCTCACCGACAACCTGCTCGCCGTCTCATGCGAAGCCAGCGAGCACAACCTCACCGACGTTCTGGCGGCGCTGCGCGCAGGCAACGTCCGCATGGGGCGCATCACATGCGCACCGCCCACCCTCAACGACGTCTTCCTCGAGATCACCGGTCGCGAGCTGCGCGATTAAGGAGAAACGCCCATGTGGACCACCTTTACAACAACCGTTCGCACGCTGCTGCACACGCCCAGCGCCGTGGTGTGGACGCTCGTCTTCCCCATCGTCCTCGCCACCGTGTTCAACTTCATGTTCGAGCCGCTGCGCGCCCAAGAGTCCGTCGAGGCCATCGATGTAGCGGTTGTGGACGATGACGCATGGCGCGCATCGCCCTTCTCCCAAGTTATCGACGCGCTCGCGACGCAGGACGAGCCCCTGCTGCGCGCCGTCCCCGTCAACTCAACCAAAGATGCCCGATCCTTCGTAAAAGACGGCCAGGCAGACGGCGCCTTCTCGGTTCAATCAAATGGAGAGCCCCTGCTTGTCCTCGCCCCGACGGGCACAAGCAGCGACTCATCCTATAACGTCAACCGCGCCATCCTGGAGTCCATCCTTACCAGCTACCTGCAAAACCAAAGCCTGGTTGCAAACGTAGCCCAAAACAACCCCGCCGCCCTGGCGAACGCATCCGCAATAGAAGCCGCGCTCTCCCAAACCGTCGACGTCGCCCAGGTGTCGCTCACGCGCGCCCAACCGGACGCCATGGTGCGCTTCTACTATGCCCTGCTCGGCATGGCCTCCATCTTCGCCGCCCAGCTCGCAGAGCAAAGCGTGTGGCGCCTGCAGCCCACCGCTTCTGCAGAGGGCGCGCGGCGCGCCGTGTCGGGCACCAGCCGAATGCGCTTACTCATCCCCACCATCGCCGGCTGCTGGGTTGTGTCGACCGCTTTTCTCGCAATCGCCTTTGGCTATATCTGCCTTACCGCGCACATCGACTTCGCTGGGCGCGAACCGCTCTGCCTTATAGGAATCGCCGTCGCCAGCCTGCTTTCTTGCGGCCTGGGCGCACTGGTGGGCTCGATCCCCGGTCGCATGGGATCAGACTCCCGCCGCGGGCTTCTCACGGCCGTCACGTGCCTGCTCTCGCTGTTTGCGGGCCTCTACGGTCAGCCCACCATGGAGCTAGCCGACTCGGTGGCCAAAGCTTTCCCCGCCGTTACCTGGATCAATCCGGTTTGCCTTGTACGCGATTTGTTCTACAGCGTCTACTACTACGATGCGCTCGCGCCGTTCGCCCTGCGCATAGCCGCCGGCACGGCGATGGCCGCCGTCTTCCTTGCGATCTCCGTCGCCTTCATGAGGAGGTACACCCATGAACATCTGTAAGCGAGCAATCATCATCGCGCTACGCCACCCACTCTACCTCGCCATCTACATCGGCTTTCTATCCGCAATGGGCGTCCTGCTTATGGGAGAGGTAGGCACCGCGCAAGCCCCCGCACCCTCGTCCGCGTCTTCTCAGGACACCATCGCGCTGGCCGACCGCGACGACTCGGCCATTTCACGTGCGCTTCGCGCCGCCCTTGAAACAACGGATGAGCTTGTAGATGCGGACGATGAACCCACCGCGCTGCAAGACGTTTTAGCAAAAGACCAAGCGGATATAGTCCTTATAATCCCCGATGGATTTGGCGACCAGCTTATTGACGCGGCGCATGCAGGCCGGGACCTGCCGCAGCTCAACATGGCCGCCGGGTCAAACATGCAAGCCGCGGCGCTGGCATCCCAGCGTGCGAGCCGTTGGGCGTCCCTAGCCGCCGCACAGGCCGCGTTGGAGCCCGCGCTTGATGCGGACGGCATTGTCGACGCAGTTACGCAAAGCAGCAGCGTCGAGCCGTCCGTACAGGTACTCGAAACAACCCCCGGCAACGCCGCGGCGTCGCGACTTGCGTTCTACCTCACCTTTAGCTCCTATACCATAACCTCATCCATCATTGTGGTCGCAGGAGTGGTGCTGGCGACGCTCAACGCACCCGACGTCCGCCGCCGCCAGCTCTCGTCCCCCATGAGTACCTGGCGCCTGGGACTGGGCAGCATCGCCGGCTGCGGCGTGCTCGCCCTAGCGGTGTGCGCGTTGGTCGCCGTAGTTGGCATTGTGGCCTCAGGGGCCGCATCCCTGGTCTCGCAGGCTTTACCGCAACTCGCACTCGCTTTGATCTCGCTTGCGATATTCGCCCTGGTTCCGCTTTCGCTTGCCTACACCCTTGCGCAATGCGGCTTTCAAGAAGACGCGCTCAACGCCATCGCAAATTTAGGCGGCATGGTCATGTCGTTCTTGGGTGGAGCGTGGGTTCCGTTGTCGCTCATGGGCCCCGGCGTGCAGGCGATGGCGCGCTTCACCCCCACCTACTGGATGTACAGCGCAATCACGGAGGCACTGGGAGCGCAGGCTATCACTTTTGATGTGCTCGCAACCGTAGCGAGCAGCCTGGGCATCATCGTCCTATTCGCGGCGGCAATAACCTCTGCCGGACTTGTCGCCGCGCGCCTACGCGTCCGCGAGGCATAGGCGCTCCACCGCGAGCGACGTCAGAACGCCATAGACCGCAAGCAATGCAGCCGTGAACAGCAACACGCCGCCCGTGATGGCGAAAAAGCCGCTTGTACCCAGCGCGAACGCAAGAAATGCCACCAAAAACAGACCGAACACGTCGTGCACCATCGCCCCCGCAAACGGGGCGGCAAAGTAGAGCAGCACCTGTTTGCGCACGGACAGGGCCATGTCCGCGCGCTCGCATCCAAGCTTTGCAAGCGAGGCGTACGCATGACGGGCATCCGCCGCACCGGAAAGCTGCTGCAGCGAGAGCACCGCCACGGCGCTCAGCAAAAAGACGGATCCGTAAAAGATACCGATGAATCCAATGGGCGCCATGGAAGCCGCAAGCCCTTGGGAGACAAGCTCCGGGGTGCGCATGCCCACGCTGAAGGCAAAGCCCGCCACCATCATGCACACGGAAACCGCGATGAGCACGCACACGCAGGCAAGCGCCATAGACGAGCTTGCCACGCGGGACTCCACCTGCCGCACGGTGAACGCGCGCAGGTCCCGCCAGTACCGCTCCGTGCGGCGGCGGGCGCGGGCGGCCCAGCCCGTTACAACGATGCGCGCCACCAGCGCGGTTGCGAAGCATGCCGCAAACCCCATGGGGATGATGAAGGCGATGAAATAGACGGGCTGAAACACGCAAGCGCCCCACACCACGGCGAGCAGCACCGCCGCCGCAACCTGCACGCCGCGAGCCAGGCGCCCTCCCGTAGAGGCGACTTCCGGCGCGCGCTCGGCAGCGATCAACTCGATCAAGGGGCGCCTACCCATGTTGCGCGCGCCGTCAAATGCGTTGAGCGCAAACACCGCAGCAAAGCACCCGCTTGTCCATACGGCGGATTGGGACGAGAACACCACCATGGGGTGCCACGGCACATCGAACACAAACGCGGTGATAGCCCCAAAGGCGGGTGACAGGGCCACGCCCAGCAGCACGCCCAGCGCCAGCGCGAGCACGCCCACGCAAGCGGTCTCCATCACCAGAACGCAGGACACGGCACCTCGATCCATGCCCACCAGTTTGTACAATGCGAACTCGCGGCTACGGCGACGCAGTAAAAAGCGGTTGGCATAGCGCACCAAGAACAAAAACACCAACACGGTGAAGATCGAAAACGCCTGCAGGATATCGCCGGAGCTCGCCACCACGCTCATCTGGTCGGGCGAGAGGTCGAGCCGGTTGAGGTAGTCAGAAGACGCTACAAAGGAATAGAGCAGGCACGCGGCAAAGCCAAGCGTGGCGAAATAGACCGAGTAGTCGCGCGCGCTTCTCCGCTCGTTGCCAAACGCGAGTTTGAGATACAGACCCATGGCGGCCATCCTTTACCTATCGATACGCTTGCATCGTTGTTTACCTGGCAACCATTGTCTGAAATACCGCCCGCCGCAGCCATCGATTCACCTTACAGAGGACTAACGAAAATGTAAGGAGCCCGGCTGGAATCGATCCAAACCGAGCTCCTTAAAGAATCATCTACGAAATACCGATTACAACACGCCGTCCAGCATGAGATTAACCTTTAGGACGTTAACGGTAGGCTCACCGAAAACGCCCAGGAAACGACCCTTGGAGCATTTTGCGATGATATCGCGCACCTCGTCCTCGCTCTTGCCGGTGGCCTTCGCCAGGCGCGGAACCTGGTACTCGGCAGCATCCGGGGAGATCTCGGGATCGAGGCCGGAACCGGAGCAGGTCACCAGGTCCACCGGGACCGCATCCATGTCGGCATCGGGGTTCGCAGCGCGAATCTTCTCGACGCGCGCATCCACGAGCTCCTGATACTCCTCACTTGCCGGAGACAGGTTGGACGGAGCGGAGTAGGCCATGAGCTCACCGTTCTCGTCCTCGACCACCGACACGTTCTGGATGCGACCCCACATGTGGTCCTCATCCTCGAAGTTCTGGCCGATGAGCTCGGAGCCCACGATCTTGTCGTCGACCTTGATGAGCGAACCGTTCGCCTGATACGGGAAGGCGACCTGTGCGATGCCGGTCACGACGAGCGTATAGCCCAGGCCGCAGACAATGGTAAACAGCGCGAACACGCCCAGCGCGCGCGATGCGACACCTTTGAACATACAAACCTCCACTTACATAATGCCGCAGAACGCGAGCAGCATGTCGATGAGCTTGATGAATACGAACGGGGCAACGATGCCGCCCAGACCCCACACGAGCAGGTTGTGGGTCAGCAGCTGTCCGCTGGGCACCTCGCGGTACTTAACGCCCTTCAGCGCGGCCGGGATCAGCGCGATAATAACGAGCGCGTTATAGATGATGGCCGAAAGAACCGCGGACAGCGGGCTTGCCAGACCAAGGATGTTGAGCGCGCCAAGGCCCGGGTAAATCGGCGAGAACAGGGCCGGGATGATAGCGAAGTACTTCGCCACGTCGTTGGCCACCGAGAAGGTCGTGAGCGAACCGCGGGTCATGAGCAGCTGCTTGCCAATACGCACGATATCGATGAGCTTGGTGGGGCTGGAGTCGAGGTCGACCATGTTGCCGGCCTCCTTGGCAGCCTGGGTGCCCGTGTTCATGGCCACGGCCACGTCGGCCTGGGCCAGAGCGGGCGCGTCGTTGGTGCCGTCGCCGGTCATGGCGACCAGATGGCCCTCGCGCTGGAACTCGCGGATCTTCTCGAGCTTGCCCTCGGGGGTGGCCTCTGCCAGGAAGTCGTCCACGCCCGCCTCGGCCGCGATGGCAGCCGCCGTGAGCGGGTTGTCGCCCGTCACCATGATGGTCTTGATGCCCATCTTGCGCAGGTCGGCGAACTTCTCCTTAACGCCGGACTTGATGATGTCCTTGAGGTACACAACACCCAGCACGCGGCAGTTCTTGGTCACGACCAGCGGGGTGCCGCCGGCCTTGGCGATGCGCTCGACGACCTCGTCGCACTCCTGGGAGAACACGCCGCCGGCTGCCTCCACGTAGGCGCGCACGGAATCGGCAGCGCCCTTGCGAATCTCATTGCCCTCGTAGTTCACGCCCGACATGCGCGTTGCCGCGGTGAACGGGATGAACTCCATGCCCTTGTCCTCGAGCGTGCGGCCGCGCAGGCCGAACTGCTCCTTGGCGAGCACGACGATGGAACGGCCCTCGGGCGTCTCGTCGGCCAGCGAGGAGAGCTGGGCGGCATCGGCCAGCTCCGCGGGATCGATGCCGTCGACCGGGATGAACTCGGAAGCCTGGCGGTTGCCCAGGGTGATGGTGCCGGTCTTGTCGAGCATGAGGATGTCGACGTCGCCGGCGGCCTCGATGGCGCGGCCGGACATGGCCAGCACGTTGGCCTCGTTCAGACGGCTCATGCCGGCGATGCCGATGGCGGACAGCAGCGCGCCGATGGTAGTGGGAGCCAGGCACACGAGCAGCGCCACGAGCGTGGTCACGGACGTGGGGTTGACCATGTCGTTAAGGCCGGCCGAGAAGCAGGAGTAACAATAGAGGCCCAGCGTGACCAAGATAAAGACGATGGAGAGGGCCACCAGGAAGATCTCCAGGGCGATCTCGTTAGGGGTCTTCTTGCGCGCGGCGCCCTCGACCATCGCGATCATCTTGTCCAGAAAGCTCTGGCCGGGCTCGCTGGAGATCTTGACGACGATCCAGTCGGACAGCACCGTGGTGCCGCCGGTGACAGCGGAACGGTCGCCGCCGGCCTCGCGCACAACGGGGGCGGACTCGCCGGTGATGGCGGACTCGTCAACGGAGGCAGCGCCCTCGATGACGTCGCCGTCGCCGGGGATCTGCTCGCCGGCGCGCACGATCACCAGGTCGCCGCGCGTGAGCTCGGTACCGGGAACGACGGTGAAGTGCTCCTTGTCCTCAGCGGACTCGATGCGATGGGCCTCGACATCCTTCTTGGCCGCACGCAGGGAATCGGCCTGAGCCTTACCGCGACCCTCGGCAAGCGCCTCGGCGAAGTTGGAGAACAGGTCGGTGAGCCACAGGATGACGGCGATGGCGACCACATAGTAGGTGGGTACGCCCGCGTCCTGCACACCGAAGATGGAGGCGACGGCCAGGACGGAGGTCATGACGGCGGAAAGCCACACCAGGAACATGACCGGGTTTTGAATCTGGACGCGAGGATCCAGCTTGGCAAACGAGTCGCGGACCGCGCGGCCCATCATGTCTTTTTGCATAGCCATAAATCTGCGCCCTCCTTTACGCAATCATCTGGAAGAACTCGGCAACGGGGCCAAGCGCCAGGGCCGGGAAGAAGCTCAGGGCACCGATCAGCAGAACGATGAACACGAGCAGGAATACGAACATGCCGTTGGTGGTAGACAGGGTGCCGGCGCTCTCGGCGACCTTACCCTTCTTGGCCAGCGAGCCGGCGATGGCCAGCGTGCCGATGATGGGCATGAAGCGGGCGAACAGCATCTCGAGGCCGAGCGTGACGTTGATCCAGGGGATGTTGCAGTTCATACCGGCAAAGGCCGAACCGTTGTTGCCGCCGCATGAGGTGAAGGCATACAGCACCTCGGAGAAGCCGTGCGCGCCGCCATTGTTGAGCCGGTCGGCAAGACCGGGCACCATGCAGGCGATGGCCGAGCACACCAGAATGGCAAACGGAGTTGCCAGGCACAGGACAACTGCCCAGCGCATCTCGCCCGGCTCGATCTTCTTGCCCAAGAACTCAGGCGTGCGTCCGACCATGAGGCCGGCGATGAACACCGTGAGGATGGCGAAGCCGATCATGCCGTACAGGCCGCAGCCCACGCCGCCGAAGACGACCTCGCCCAGAGCCATCTGGAGTATCTGGACAAAACCGCCCAGCGGGGTGTAGGAATCGTGCATGGAGTTAACCGAGCCGTTGGAAGCGGCGGTGGTGTAAGCCGACCACGTGGAGGAGGTGGCGATGCCGAAGCGGCTCTCCTTGCCCTCCATGTTGCCGCCGGCCTGGCCGTCGGTCATCTCGATATTGACCGCTCCGCTATCGGCCAGCTGCGGGGTGCCCGCATGCTCGTTGACGGCGATGACGCCGGTGAAGATCACCAGCAGGATGAACATGGCGGCAAAGATGGCCTTGCCCTGCTTGGTGTTCTTGACGCCGATACCGAAGGTGAAGCAGCAGGCTGCCGGGATCAGCAGCAGGCTGGTCATCTCGATGATGTTGGTGAAGGCACTGGGGTTCTCATACGGATGGGCGGAGTTCACGCCGAAGAAGCCGCCGCCGTTGGTGCCGGACTGCTTGATGGCGACCTGAGGAGCCGCGGGGCCCTGGGGCAGGAACTGCTCGGTGACCACACGCGCGCCCTCGACAACCTTGCCGTCGACCTTGACCGTGTCTCCCTCGATCTGGGCGCCGTCGATGACGCTCCAGCCGCCGTCTGCATTAGGCTGGACAGCGACGGGCTCTACGAGCTCAGCCTTCTGAGCCGGCTGGAAGTTGGAGATGACGCCACCGGCAGCCAGGCAGACGCCCAACACGAGGTTCAGCGGGATGAGCACATACAGGACGGTGCGGGTGAGGTCGACCCAGAAGGAACCCAGACCCTGCTCCTTGACCTGACGGAAACCGCGGATCAGAGCGAACATGACCGCGATGCCGGTACCGGCTGAAACGAAGTTCTGCACGGTGAGGCCCATGAACTGCACGAGGTAGGACAGGGTGGTCTCACCGGAGTAGGACTGCCAGTTGGTATTGGTGATGAAGGAGGCCGCCGTGTTGAACGACAGGTCCCACGACACGCCCGGCAGGTGCTGCGGGTTGCCCGGCAGGACAGCCTGGAGCATCTGGAGCGCGATGAGCACCACGAGCCCGATACCCGAGAAGGCGAGGACGCTCACCAGATAGCGCTTCCAGCCCATCTGCTCCTTGGCGTCGATACGCAGGAGGCGATAGATGCCGCGCTCCACCGGATCCAGCACGGGCGACAGAAACGTATGCTCACCGTCCATGACATGGGCCATAAACCGACCGAGCGGAATGGCCAGGACGACGAGCACGACAAAGTACAGGATGTACTGAATTGCAGCGCTCATGGTTTAAGAATCACTCCTCATGAGAATATAGATGTAATAGATAAGGAGCCCGATGCAGGTGACTCCTATAATGGGAATGAGAACGTTCATTCACCGCCCCTTTCACTCACGATGGCTTTCTCAAGCGCCCGACTCCGCAAGCGCTTGACGATAGTAAACGCTTTCGGGAATTAAAGCAGCATTAGGGTTGGCTCGGACGACCTTAAGATGGCGTAAAGATGCAGGTAGAAAGCCCCATTGAATTCTCAGTGTGTCTATACTCGACCACGTGGGCACCAAACGGCGCCGTCGCCGCAAGTGCACGCATACTTCACGATCTAGAAAGGCCACACCATGCCGCGTGACGCATCAGACACCCGCGCCAATCCAGACCTTCTTCTCAAGGCAATCGAACAAGACGGATCGCCCGACGAGATTCGAAATGGCCGGGGGCATCTCAAAATTTTCTTCGGCTATGCCGCGGGCGTGGGCAAAACCTACGCGATGTTGCAAGCTGCCCACGCCGCCAAGCGACGCGGCGTCGACGTCGTCGCCGGGTACATCGAACCGCATGAGCGCCCGGCGACCGCCCGTCTTGCAAGAGGAATCGAATGCCTGCCACACGAACTCGTCGAACACAATGGCATCACGCTTTCCGAATTCGACCTCGATGCGGCCATCATGCGCGCCCCCCAGCTCATCCTCGTCGATGAGCTAGCCCATACAAACGCGCCCGGGAACCGTCATGAAAAACGATATCAGGATGTAGAAGAGCTCCTGCGTGCAGGCATAGATGTCTACACGACGGTGAACGTCCAACATATCGAGAGCTTGAACGACATAGTCGCGTCCATCACCGGAATCGTCGTGAGCGAGCGAATCCCTGACCGCATCTTCGACGACGCCGACCAGGTCGAACTCGTCGATATCGAACCTGAAGACTTGCTCGAGCGCCTTCGAGCCGGACTCGTCTACCATCCCGACCAGGCAGATCGTGCACAACAGTATTTTTTCACCATTGAAAACCTCACCGCGCTTCGCGAGATCGCGCTGCGCCGTTGCGCCGACCGCACCAGCCGCCTCACGGACGCCGCGCGCGTGTTGGGAAACCGTGATTATTACACCAGCGAGCGCATCTTGGTCTGCATCTCTCCAGCTCCGACCAATCCCCGCATCGTCCGTGCCGCGGCGCGCATGGCCAAGGCGTTTCGCAGCGAGTTGGTGGCGCTATTCGTGGAGAGCCCACGCACCCAGGCGATGGACGAGGGCGAGCGCGCCAAGCTTTCTGCCAACATCGCGCTTGCCGAGCAGCTCGGGGCCCACATGGAGACGGTCTACGGCGACGATGTCGCCTTCCAGATCGCCGAGTTCGCCCGCCTCTCCGGCATCTCCAAGATCGTCATGGGGCGCACGGGGGAGCACAGCGGCGTCCGTCAGGTCCTCTTTGGTCGCAAATCGCTCGTCGAGCAACTCATAGCATTTGCTCCAAACCTCGACATCTACATCATCCCGGACCAAGAAACACCGCCCTCCCGGCCGATGGAGCGCAAGCATCAGACCGCGCTGCAACCGCCCAGCGGCCGCGATGTCCTTCGAACGCTAGGCCTCTCCCTTGTTGCCACGGCGATTGGAGTCTCCTTCCGCCACCTGGGATTCGCCGACTCCAGCATCATCTCTCTTTATATCCTCACTGCGCTGCTCACCGCCGTCACCACAACCGGACGCTTATGCACAATCATGTCCAGCGTCCTTTCCGTCGTTCTCTACAACTTCTGCTTCGTTACGCCCCTGTTCTCACTCAACAGCTACGATCGAAGCTACCTTGTCACGTTCGCCATCATGTTCGCAACCGCCATGGTTGCCGGCGAGCTCACGGCACGTATCACCAATAGCGCCCGGACCTCTGCTGAAAACGCGTTCAGGACACGAGTGCTCCTCGAAACAAACCAGCTCCTGCAGCAGGCCCATGGCGCAGAAGCACGCGCCCGTGTAGCCATGAACCAGCTCGTCAAACTATTAAAGCTCGATGTGGTCTTCTACACCGCCGATCGCGGCCTTCTCGGGAAAGCCATCTACGAGCCCGCGGGCTCCGAGGACCACTCCGCATCGCTGCTCACTGACTACGAACGGGCTGTCGCAACGTGGACGTACGCCAATAACAAGCACGCAGGGGCGAGCACGCGCACCCTACCCGAAGCTTCTTGTCTTTACCTTGCGGTACGCACCGGTGACGAAGTGTTCGGAGTCATGGGCATCGCCCTGAACGGGCGAGAGCTGGAAGACTTTGAGCATTCAATTGTTTTATCCATCGTCGGCGAATGCGCTTTGGCGCTCGAGAGCGACAAGGCAGCAAAGGAACGTGAAGAGGCCGCCGTCCTAGCCAGAAACGAGCAGCTGCGCGCCAACCTCCTTCGCTCCATAGGCCATGACCTGAGAACGCCCCTCACGGCGATCTCCGGATCCGCGGCGGTCCTTCGGGAAGGCGACGAGAAGCTCACCCCCGAACAGCGACGAAACCTCGCCGACGCCATCTACGACGACTCCCTTTGGCTGATCGATACCGTTGAAAACTTGCTCGCCATCACCCGGGTCGAGGACGGCAGTATACACCTCAACCTCACAACCGAACTCATCGACGAGGTTATCGCGGGAGCCCTCAGCCATGTCGCACGCGCATCGCGCGGCCACACCATCACCGTTAAGCGCAACGATGATGATATCCTGCTGGTGCGCATCGACGTCCACCTCATCATGCAGGTGCTCACAAATCTCATTATGAATGCCTTCAAGTACACACCCGAGAACTCGACTATCACCATCGGCGCTCATCGCGAGGGCAAGTTCATCGTGGTAGAAGTTGCCGACAACGGCCCAGGCGTAGCAGACTGCGATAAACCCCGCATCTTCGACCAATTCTTCATCTCAAGTAAAGCCCAACCCGTGGATTCGCACCGCAGCTTCGGTCTCGGCCTATCGCTGTGCCGCTCTATTGTAGAGGCACACGGCGGTATCATCGAGGTACGCGACAACCATCCCCGTGGAGCCGTCTTCCGCTTCACCCTGCCCGCCGAGGAGATAGAAATCCATGAATGACGCCGTAAAGCCACGCATTCTACTGGTTGAAGATGACCCCGCTGTTCAAAACCTCGTATCAACCGCCCTTGTCCTGCATGGATACAGCGTTGAAAAGGCCTGCAACGGCCAGGCGGCCATCATGGAAGCGGCATCGCATGGCCCCGACCTCATTATGCTCGACCTGGGCCTACCAGACATCGACGGAGTCGAAGTCATCACCAAGATTCGAAGCTGGTCCGCGGTGCCCATAACCGTCATCTCGGCTCGCACCGAAGACTCCGACAAAATCACCGCACTCGATGCGGGCGCCGACGATTACCTTACCAAGCCCTTTTCAGTAGAAGAACTGCTGGCGCGCGTACGCGCCAGCCTAAGGCGCTCCTCTATGGCGGCGAGCGAGCCAGCCGAAACGAGCACCTTCGATAACGGGCCTCTACACATCGACTACGCCGCGGGATACGCGACAATCGAAGGACACGAGCTCTCGCTCACTCCAACCGAATACAAGTTGCTCGTTCTCCTAGCGAAAAACGTCGACAAGGTGCTCACCCACACCTATATTACTCGCGAGATTTGGGGCACGAGCTGGGATAGCGATATCGCGAGCCTGCGTGTTTTCATGCGGACGCTGCGCAAGAAGATCGAGGCGGACCCGTCGCACCCCACCATGATCCAGACGCATGTGGGCGTGGGCTATCGCATGCAGCGCCTCTGACGACAACGGGACCCTAAGCAAGAAGACGGGCCCAACACGGACCCGTCTTCTCAAGCAGATTCATCATTTGGCTTAGAGCTGGCGAATGGGCGCGCCCTCGGTCTCGCGATGACCCATGCGCTCGCGCTCGGCCGTGTCACCGGGGGCTGGGCCCTGGTCCACCGCCTTTCCCATGTGGGTCGCGTATTCGATGCGCTCGTCCGCAGGCGACGTCGCCGCGGTCCACGTGCGCATGACGCGCGGCACCGCGAAGAGCGCCGCGATCACCAGAAGGACAACGATCGCCAACATAATCAAGATCTCATACCCGGGCATGATGGCTCCTTTCCGCCGCGTTCTGGCGCCGAAATAACGGTGCTATCTACGTACTACCCACCGCGGGGCGCGCAAACCACATCTCTCGGCAAGCGTGGTGAAACTGACGGGAACGCATCTCGCTCTTGCAGGGCGGGCCGGCCTACCGAACGCCCCACTTCTTAAGAAAGGCGCCATAGCCGGGAGCCTCGCGTAAAAACGCATAATCCTCGTCAGCCTGTACACCGGCCAGCATCACCGCGCCCATTTGGGAGGTCAGCTGCGCCAAATCGTTAAAGTCGCTATAACGGTACAGGGGACTCTTGAGAACGCCGGTGTCGCCCCCATACAGGGACGCCATCATCTGCTCGAGCAAATCAAGCGTCTCGTCCGCATCCTGTCTTGCCACCGCAACGGTCAAGCTGGGCGCAAGCCTCATCCACCCGGGCTGGTCGAGCGCTTCGAACACCGCCTGCGCACGGCGGGCGCACGCACGCGCATCGTCCACTCGGCCCGCGCGCAAGGCAATCTCGATAATGCTGTTGATGGCGCCCATGAGATCGGCAGAAATCCTGATAAGGCGCGCCTCCCAGCGACGCGCTGCCTCCTCATCGCGACCCTGGCGCATTAGGAGAATCGCCTGGCGCTCCTCCCTGTCGACCTGCGGCTGATGAATGGTGTCGAGCAGGCGCTGAGCGTCCTCATAGCGCTCCTCTTGCATAGCGCGCGCGATCAGCATGCCGCACGCTTGCTCGCGAGCTTCGGGCAGAGCGCTTTGGTTCAGCCGCTCGTAGGCTTTGTCCAGCGCAGAACGATACCGATCGGGGTCCTCAACCTGAAAAAGCGTGAGCGCGCCGTCAAGGTATTGCGTAAGCACAATAGCGAGCTCATCGCTGGCCGGATATAGGCGCAGCTGTTCCTGCGCGTAGGCAAAGCCCTCCACGTAACCCTCCTCGCGCACCAGGCGATCAACCTCGCGCTGAATGGCAAGGTTTGCTTCCTCGTCCAAATCAGCCTCAAAGGAAAGCAACGTGTTTGCATCCGTCTGCAACAGCCGGGCAAGCGGCGGAATGATCGTGATATCCGGGTAGCTCGCACCGCGATCCCACTTGTTGACCGCCGGTTAATGAGGCGACGCATGGCAACGGCCGCGCACGGGCACAAAGCCCGCACACGGCCGTCAAAAGCGATCGCGCGCCTTTTAGAGCGCTCGGTCCCATCCGCACTCCAGTTGCACTCCGGCTGCCGGCTTACTCGCTGCGCAACGCCTCCACCGGATCGCGGCGCGCGGCGGAACGGCTGGGGATAAGGCCCGCCACAACGGTAAGGACAACGCTGATGAGGATGAGCCCCAGCGCCGATGAGACGGGCAGCTGCATGACGTTTTCAACCTGGTGCTCGGCCAGCGCCCACGCGTTGACCGGGAAGGACACCAGCACCACCACGGCGATCGCCAGCACGCCGGCGATTAAGCCCTCGATAAAGGTCTCCGCGTTGAACACGTTGGCGATGTTGCGCTTGGACGCACCCATGGCGCGCAGGATGCCGATCTCCTTTTTGCGCTCCAGCACGCTGATGTAGGTGATGATGCCGATCATGATCGAGCTCACCACCAGCGAGATGCTAACGAACGCGATGAGCACCAGCGAGATCATGTTCACGATGTCCGTCACGCTGCCCATGATCACGCCCATGTAGTCGGTGTAGACAATCGCCTTGTCTTCCTCCCCCGCCGCGCGGACGTCCTGGTTGTAGCCATCGATGGCGGAGAGCACCGCCTCTTTCGCCTCGAAATCCACCGGATAGATGCTCACGGACTGCGGGTTGGCCTGGTCCGCATAGCCAAGCGTTGCCAGGTTGTTGTCGTAGGTCAGCTTGCCGGCGTTGGCGTAGCTGGTCATAAGAGACGTCAAGTCCTCGGCATCCATGTTGAAGTGGATCGCGTTGGCGAACGCCGAGGCATCAACGTTGAATGCTCCCGCCATATTGGCAGCCAAGCGCTGCGACAGCTGGGTGCCCATGTTGGAGGCCATCTGCGCCATAGCGCCGGTTAGACCCGCCTGCAGCTGGGATGAGACGGCATTTGAGATCTCACTGGACACCTGCCCCAGCATCTTCTCAAAGGAGCCCCGCATATAGGGGGCGAGCTGATTCTCAACGTAGTCGCGCGCGATCTTCTCCAGGCGGTCCGCCACGGGCTGGCCTGCGATCTGGACAATCTGGTCCAAGAGCACCTTGCCGCCATCGGCTTCGGCGCTGCTTGCATATGCCGCGAATTGGACAAGGAGCCTTGCCGCAAAATCATCCGCAGACGGATCGAGCCCCTCGCCGTGGGCAGGCAGCCAGCGCGTGACAAAGCCCTGCACAAACTGGTTGGCAAGCGTTGCGGTCTGCTCCATCTGGTCGCGGTCGAGCACGGGGTCCTCGGCCAGATCACCCAGAATGCCGGAGATATCCGGCGCCGGCGCGCCCACGACGATACCCTCGATATCAAGCGATTCCGCGACGCCGGATAGGTCTATGTCGACGTTGCCCATATCGATGCCGGAAAAATCGAAACCGGAAAGGTCAAGGCCCGCACCCAGCTTGGACGCATCGACGGAAAACGCCGCGCGCAACCCGGACTCGTCCACGCTAAACAGGCTTGAGAGGTCCACGCCGCCCTTAGCCTCCTCTTGCAGGGTCGCGAACGACTTGCCGGTGAACACGTCGACGTCCGAATTGCCGAGCTGCTGCTGGACGATCTGCGAGTTGGCCGCGCGCGCCATGAGCTCCTCGGTGAGGCCGTGCGTGTAGGCGATACCCTGCGAGAGCGCGGCGGATTTTGCCGTGGGGCTGGGCTGCACCACGCCCACGATCTTGAGGTCCAGACCGCCTGCGACCTGCTGCGCCATGAACGCCTCATCATCTGACATGTCGGTCCAGCCGCCGGTCTCCTCATTCTTGCGATAGAAGTCGCTTGCGGCCAGCACCTTGAAGCTTGTACCCAGCGCGTCCTCATAGGTGAGGTCCACATCCACCTTGGGCACGTCCACCTCCCCCGCGCCGCTCATAGTGCTATCGACCATGCGGTCCAGCTCGGCGGGATCGAGCACGCCTATGCTATACAGGGTGAAATCCGAGACCTTACCGCTGCTGGAGAGCACCAGCACGCACTCGTCCGCCGCCTTTGCCCACCTGCCGGCGACCACGTCATATTGCTCGTCCAAAAGATCGGGATTATCGATCATCTCGTTGAAGGAGGTGGCGCCCGTCATCATGGTGCCCGCCATAGCCGCGGAACTCGCCCCGCCCGTCATGGCAGTGGACATAGCGTTGGGCGAAAGCCGCGCGGGGCCGTTGGAGGCGTCCGCCCGGTACACCAGCGGTGTGATGCCGTAGTCGTACTGAATCGCGGAAACCTCGCCGTCCAGCTCATCGGCATCCTGATCCAGAAAGGCCTTAAAGCTCGCCATGTCATTCGACTTAACACTGGCGAACATATCGGAAAGCATGGTGAATACCGGAATAGAGCCGCTGTTGTCCACTCCGGCGTCCCCTGCGGACGATGAGCCGTCGGGGTCCGCGTCATCGCCTGATCCGCCCTGGTCCGCGGCATCGCCCGAACCCGCGTCTCCCGTCAGCATGCTGGAGAGGTCGTAGCTCTGCCGCGCTATGGTCAGCGGATAGCTCGACAGCGTGTCCTGCTCGACCTTGGCGATATAGCCGTTCACGCCATTGGAAAGCGCCAGGATAGCCGCGATTCCGATGATGCCGATCGATCCGGCGAAAGCCGTCATGATGGTACGGCCCTTTTTGGTCATAAGGTTGTTGAACGAGAGCGACAGCGCCGTGAGCAGGCTCATGGACGAGCGGCGTTTGGGACCCTTCTCGGCAGGCTCGTCCAAAGAAGCCCGATACGCCGCTGCGGCACGCTCGTCCGCGCTCACCGGATTGGTATCGTCCACCACGCGACCGTCTTGAATGCGGACGATGCGCGTAGCGTAGTCCTCGGCCAGTTGCGGATTATGCGTGACCATGATGACCAGGCGCTCGCGTGCGACCTCAGCGAGCAGGTCCATCACCTGGATGCCCGTCTCCGTGTCGAGCGCGCCGGTGGGCTCGTCCGCCAGGACGATCTCTGGATCGTTCACCAGGGCGCGAGCAATGGCCACGCGCTGCATCTGGCCGCCGGAGAGCTGCGAGGGCTTCTTGTTCACATGGGCGCCAAGTCCCACGCGCTCAAGCGCGGCACGGGCGCGCCGGGTTCGCTCCGCGCGGTCCACGCCCGCCAACGTGAGGGCGAGCTCGACGTTGGCCAGAATGGTCTGGTGAGGGATGAGGTTATAGCTTTGGAAGATGAAGCCCACGCGGTGATTGCGGTAGGTATCCCACTCGGCGTCTCCATAATCGCTGGTAGAGACACCGTTTACTACGATATCGCCCGAATCCGCGTGGTCGAACCCGCCCAGGATGTTGAGAAACGTGGTCTTGCCGGAGCCAGACGGACCCAGCACGGCCACAAACTCGTTCTCGCGAAACGTCACGGACACGCCGTCCAGCGCGCGCTGAACCAAGTCGCCCGTTGTGTACGTTTTAGTGATGTCGCGAATCTCGATCATGTATGTTCCCGTCCGTATGTTCCCGCCCGAAAAGAAACGCCGATGTGATGGCGACGCCACACATCGGCAATACCATTAGGTACCATTACCATTTTTCCTGATACCCATATTAACCATGGCGAGAAGCTCAATTCTCAAGCAAGTGGCGCTTGGGCGGTCTTTGCATGAGACCGACATCATTTTGCGCACCCCTCTTGCGCCGGACCCGTTCTCAAGCCGGATGCAAAGCAATCGACCGCCGCGCGCGGAGAGCGCATGGCGCGGCGGGCGGGAGCAGCCAGAGAGGACGGAGGCCAAATGGAGCGTCAGCGTGGAGAGGACGGCGTGTCAAATAGCGGCTTAGTGCGGAGGTTTGGTCAAATAGTGCGTTAGTGCGGATTGAAGGCTGTCTGA
>ERZ834859.515-NODE-515-length-53664-cov-5.550523_pt1 | contig 53664 bp, 45 predicted proteins | sample MGYA00519947_ERZ834859 | MGnify/ENA primary metagenome ERZ834859 (study PRJEB31850, sample SAMEA3708763) | human gut metagenome | biome: human gut; feature: human-associated habitat; material: faeces | place: China | collected 2014 ...
TTGGACGGTCACACCGCCCGTTTTCTTTCTCGGGAAAGAAAATGGGGGGTGTGGTTTCGCCGCCCGCAGGCGGCATATCCCCGCGCCCCTGGGGGCGCGAAAACCCACCCTCTTTGGGCCTGCAAAGGAGAAAAGAGCCATGTATGAATACTTTCATGTAAAGTCGCCGCCAATGCGTCTATTCTTGGCGGATTTTCGCTTGACCCCGAATACCGGAACATCATCGACCGTGCAGCGGAGGAAGGCTGGCGCTATGTTGGCTTTCTGCCTGTGTCGCAGTCGGTGAATGGCGCGATCCTTGAATATGACCTCATCTTTGAGCAGGAGAAGAAATGAATCTGATTTTTGACACCCACGCCCATTATGACGATGAGGCGTTCGACGCTGACCGCGAGGCATTGCTCGCGTCCATGCCCGAAAACGGCGTGGGGCTGATCGTCGACCCGGGCTGCGACTTGGATACCTCGCGCCGCGCGGTGGAGATCGCGGAACAATATCCCCACGTCTACGCCGCCGTCGGCTGGCATCCGGAAAACTGCGCGCCCTACACGCGCGAGAGCCTCGACACGCTGCGCGCATGGGCAAAGGACCCGAAGGTCGTCGCCATCGGCGAGATCGGGCTCGACTACTACTGGGAGCAAAACCCGCCGCGGGAATTCCAGCAGGAGGTTTTCCGCGACCAGCTCGCGCTGGCGCAGGAATCAGGTCTCCCCGTCATCGTGCACGACCGCGACGCGCATGCTGACTGCCTCGCCATCGTGAAGGAGTTTCCGCAGGTGCGCGGCGTGTTCCATTGCTTTTCCGGCAGCGTCGAGATCGCGCAGGAGCTGATAAAGCGCGGCTGGTACCTGGGCTTTGACGGCCCGCTGACCTACAAGAACGCGAAGAAGGCCGTCGAGGTCGCAAAGGTCGTCCCGCTTGACAGGGTGCTTCTCGAAACGGACAGCCCTTACATGGCCCCCGTTCCCGTGCGCGGCACGCGCAACGACTCGCGCAATGTGTCCCATATCGCGGCAAAATTCGCAGAAATTCGCGGCATGAGCACAGATGAAATCATCGCCCTGACGAACGAAAACGGCCGCCGCTTTTTCGGCATTCAATCAGCGAAAGAGGAACGAAGCTGACCGCTTCCGTTCCTCTTTTTTCATTTCAAAACTGAACGGCGCGGCAAATTTGCTGGCAATATTACCCGATTTTTTCCGCATGTTTATTCTTCCGCTTTAGTCAAGTGTGACTAAGTTGCGAGTTTTCTCGCATTTTCTGTTGACGTGTGCTTTTCACGGTGCTATGATACCCACAACCTCAGTATGATTTTCGGAAAGGATTTCGACGAAATGTTCTCTTACACTTCTCGAATGTTAATGTGCATGAACATGGACATGGCGATGCCGATGCCCACGATTGCTCATGCTCATTTGCCTGCCCGATACGCACAGGAACGAAATTGCCGCCGCTGATTGAAAGCGCGCAGAAGGGTCTTGCCACCCGAACATCGTTTGACCTGAAGCGGGGAGCTCATGAGCTCCCCGCTTTTTTTGTTTGCTTTTGGGATAAAGGAGGAATTCACTTGATCGAACTCAAGAACATTTCCAAGGACTTCGGCTCGGGCGAAAAGGCCGTGCACGCCGTGCGCGACGTGTCGCTCTCCATCGGCTCGGGCGAGATCTTCGGGATCATCGGCTTCTCGGGCGCGGGCAAGTCCACGCTCGTGCGATGCATCAACCTTTTGGAGCGGCCAAGCTCCGGCAGCGTCTTCGTCGCGGGACAGGACTTGACGGCGCTCTCTGCCAAGGACCTGCGCGCGGCGCGCAAGAAGATCGGCATGATCTTCCAGCACTTCAACCTGATGCCGTCGCGCACGGTGGCCGGAAACGTCGCCTACCCGCTCAAGGGCCGCGGCCTGAGCAAGGAGGATATCCAGAAGAAGGTCGCAACGCTCTTGGAACTCGTCGGCATCGGCGACAAGGCGGACGCCTACCCCAGCCAGCTCTCCGGCGGACAGAAGCAGCGCGTCGCCATCGCCCGCGCCCTTGCCAACGACCCACAGGTGCTTCTGTGCGACGAGGCGACCTCCGCGCTCGACCCGCAGACAACGAAGGCGATCCTGCACCTTCTCAAGCAGCTCAACGAAACGCTCGGCATCACGATCGTGCTCATCACGCACGAGATGGCTGTCGTCAAGGAGATCTGTGACCGCGTCGCCGTCATGGAATACGGCCGCGTCGTCGAGCAGGGCGAGGTCTTCACGGTCTTCGCTGAGCCCAAGCAGGACATCACGAAGAGCTTCATCCACACGACCTCGAACCTCCAGAAGGTCGAAGCGCTCATCGCCGAGGATTCCCCCGTCACGCGTCTCCAGCCCGGTGAGCTCATCGTCCGCCTGTCCTATGTTCAGCGCAACGTCAACGAGCCGATCATCTCCGCCGTGTCGCAGATGTTCAACGTCTCGCTCAACATCATTTTCGCCGATATCACCATCGTGCAGGATTCCCCCATCGGCGGAACGGTCGCCATCATCAGCGGCGAGAGAAAGCAGATCACGAAAGCGATCGAATACCTGATCGAAAAAAATGTCGGAGTGGAGGTCATCAAAGATGCAAGAGCTGATCGTTAACATTGCCCCGAACCTTGCAAGCAAGCTGCCGGACTTTTATAAGGCCCTCGGCGACACGATGCTCATGGTGCTCTGGTCGGGCCTCATCTCGTTCGTATTCGGGCTTCTGCTCGGCGTGGTGCTCACGGTGACAAAGCCGAACGGCATTTTGGAGAACAAGGTCGTCTACCAAATTCTCGACAAGCTCGTGAGCCTGTTCCGCTCCATCCCGTTTATCATCCTACTGACGTGGGTCATGCCCATCACGCGCGCGCTGGTCGGCACGGTGCTCTATGTGCGCGGCGCGATCGTGCCGCTGGTGTTCGGCTCAGTGCCGTTTTTCACCCGTCAGGTCGAAAGTGCGCTCGCCGAGCTCGACGGCGGCCTTATCGAGGCGGCGCTCTCGATGGGCTCGAGTCCGCTTGAGATCATCTTCCGCGTGTATCTCAAGGAGAGCATCGCGGCCATCGCGCGCGGCACGACCATCACGATCGTGAGTCTCTTAAACCTCACGGCCATGGCCGGCGTCGCCGGCGCGGGCGGCCTCGGCGACTTCGCCATCCGCTACGGCCACGACCGCAACATGGCCGACATCACGAACGTCACCGTGCTCGTCCTTGTGCTCATCGTCTGCGTCATCGAATTTGCCGGCGGACGCATCGTCAAAAAGAACACGCATTAACGTGATCCCCATACAGTCCCTACCCACCCCATTATAAAAAATTATTTTAACGGAGGATATTTCCATGAAGCTCAAAAAGTTCTTTGCCCTCGCCCTTGCAGCCGCCACGCTCGCCCTCGCGCTGACCGCCTGCGGCTCCAAGGCCGGCGACTCCGCCGACAACGGCGATGCCAACACCGACAATCAGACCGGCGAGACCGTGACCGTCAAGCTCGGCGTGGTCGGCGGCATCTATGACGACCTGTGGGCGAGCGCGAAGGCCGCGCTCGCCGACGAGGGCATCGACCTCGAGATCGTGCAGTTCTCGGACTACGTGACCCCGAACAACGCGCTCGCCAACGGCGACATCGACCTCAACGCCTTCCAGCACCGCATTTATCTCCAGAACGAGATCGACAACTACGGCTATGCGATCCAGAACATCGGCAACACCTTCATCATCCCGCTGAACCTCTACTCCCAGAAGGTCAGCTCCGTTGACGAGCTCAAAGACGGTGACGTCGTCGCCATTCCCGACGATCTGACCAACGGCGGCCGCGCGCTCAAGGTGCTCGAAGCCGCGGGCCTCATCGAGCTCGACCCCAACGCCGCCTTCAACCCCACCGTTGACGATATCACGAGCTACAAGGTCAACATCACCATCGAAGAACTCAAGGCCAACACCATCCCCTCCATCCTGCCCGACGTGGCCGCCGCGGTCGTGAACGGCAACTACGCGCTCGACTTTGGCCTCAAGACCGACGAGGCCATCTACAAGGACAGCGTCCTCGACGTGGAGGAGTACTGGAATCTGATCGCCGCGCGCACCGCTGACATCGAAGACCCCGACACCGCCGCCATCTATGAGAAGGTCGTCGAAGCCTTCCAGTCCAGCGCGACGGAGGACGTGTTCAACAACACCTTCGGCGGTTACTTCATCGCAGTGGGCTGGGATCAGGACCTGATCAATCAGTAAACACCATCTGACCGCCGCCGCGCTCCCGCAACGCAGGGAGCGCGGGCGGCGGTACGCCTTTCCGGGAGGAATTTATTATGGCACTTGATCTTTCCGCGCTGCGGCGCATCATTGCAGGCGAAAACCGCCTGCTCACCGGCGCGGACATTCCCGCAGAATACCAGAGCGACGTGCTCGGCCGCGTCCACGGCAGCGCCGAGGCGCTCGCCTTTCCCTTATCCACCGAGGAGGTGAGCGCGCGTGCGCTCTCTGGCGCTGCAAAACGGCGCGCTCGACTTTATCGAGCTCTCCGACGCGCGGCAGTGCGCTGACATCTGGCGCGTGCGCGGCGCGCTTGTCAAGGCCGTGGAGGCCGTTTCCGAGCAGGAGCCGGTCGATATCGTCGTGCCCATCAGCCGCACGGCGGACTTCATCCGCTTCATCAACGACCTGGAAGCCCGGAGCGGCATGCAGATGGTCAGCTTCGGCCACGCGGGCGACGGCAATGTGCACCTGTGCGTCGTGCGCGGCGAGCGGGATGAAGAAACGTGGCAGCGCGAGCTGCACGAAAACATGGACAGGGCCTATGCCGAAGCCTATCGCCTCGGCGGCGTCGCCTCCGGCGAGCACGGCATCGGGCTATCGAAGCGTCCCTACTTCCTGCGCCAGACGGCGAAGGAAAATTTACAGGCCATGAACGCCATCAAAACGGCGCTCGACCCGCAGCATATCTTGAACAACGGAAAATCTTATCTCACAGGAGGAAACAACAATGCAGGCACTTTCTGACCGCACCGCGAGCTTTACCGATTCCGTCATCCGCCGCATGACCCGTATCTCCAACCAGTACGGCGCGGTGAATCTTTCCCAGGGCTTCCCCGACTTCGACCCGCCCAAGCCCATCCTCGACCGCCTCTCTCAGGTCGCCTACGAGGACTATCATCAATACTCCATCACCTGGGGCGCGCAGGACTTCCGCGAGGCGCTGGCGAAGAAGCAGTCCCACTTCATGGGCCGCGGCATCGACCCCAACGGCGAGATCGTCGTCACCTGCGGCAGCACCGAGGCCATGATGGCCGCAATGATGACCGTCGCCAATCCCGGCGACAAGGTCGTCATCTTCTCCCCGTTCTACGAAAATTACAGTGCCGACACGATCCTCTCCGGCGCGGTGCCCATCTATGTGCCGCTCACGCCGCCGTCGTTCACGTTTGACCCCGAAGTGCTCGAGGACGCGTTCCGCCAGCACCCCAAGGCGCTCGTGCTGTGCAACCCCTCGAACCCCTGCGGCAAGGTCTTCACGCGCGAGGAGCTTGAGATCATCGCGGGTCTTGCCAGGAAATATGACGTCTACGTCATCACCGACGAGGTCTACGAGCACATCATTTACGCCCCGCACCAGCACACCTATTTTGCGGCGCTGCCCGACATGTGGGAGCGCACGCTGTCCTGCTCGTCGCTTTCCAAGACCTATTCCATCACCGGCTGGCGCCTTGGCTACATCATCGCCCCGCCGGAGATCATCGACCGCGCGAAGAAGGTCCACGACTTTCTCACCGTCGGCGCGGCGGCGCCCCTACAGGAGGCCATCATCCCCGGCCTCAACTTCGGTCAGGAGTACTACGACGCGCTGCAGGCCGAGTACACGCACAAAAAGGACCTGTTCTTAAAGGGCCTTGACGACCTCAAGATCGTCCACAATGACCCCGAGGGCGCTTACTACGTGATGCTCGACATCTCGGAGTTCGGCTACGAGAGCGATCTTCAATTCTGCGAGGACCTTGCGAGCAAGGTCGGCGTGGGCGCGGTGCCGGGCTCGAGCTTCTTCCGCGAGCCGGTCAACCACCTCATCCGCCTGCACTTCGCCAAGAAGAACGAAACGCTCACCGACGCGCTGAACCGCCTCGAATCCCTGCGCGAAAAGATCCCTGCCAAGGGTTAAGAAAGGAAATTCGCCATGAACGCCCTGAGAGAAGAGTGCCAGCAGCTTCACGACGAGCTCATCGCACTGCGGCGGGAATTTCACCGCGCCCCAGAGCTCGGCCTGCACGAATACCACACTGCCGCGCGCATCGAGCGCGAGCTTGACAGGTGCGGCATCCCGCACGAGCGCATCGGCGAGACCGCCGTTGTCGGCCATTTGACCGGCAACGGCAATGGAAGCGGCCTTGTCGTGCTGCGCGCGGATATCGACGCCTTACCCATTCAGGAGACGAACGACGTGCCCTACCGCTCGCAAACGCCGGGCATGATGCACGCCTGCGGCCACGACGCGCACACGACGTATCTTCTCGGCGCGGCAAAGGTTTTGAGCGCACACCGCGCGGACTTTGGCGGCGAGGTGCGCTTCCTCTTCCAGCCCGCCGAGGAGATCGGTCAGGGCGCAAGGCCGCTCATCGCCGCGGGCATGCTGGATGGCGCACAGCGCGTCTTCGGGCTGCACACGGCGTCCGACCTTCCCGCGGGGACCGTCGGCGTCAAGCCGGGGGCCAACAACGCGGGCGTCGACCACTTTATCATCCGTATCCACGGTAAAAGCGCGCACGTCTCCACGCCGCAGCTCGGCGTGGACGCGCTCTATATCGCAAGCGAGCTCGTCGTCGCGCTCCAGTCCATCGTCACGCGCATGACCTCGCCGGTCGAGCCGGTGCTCATCGGCGTGGGCAAGCTGAACGCCGGCACGGCCTACAACGCCGTGGCCGAGACCGCCGTGCTCGAGGGCACGACGCGCATGTTCTCGCCCGAGAGCCGCGCGCACCTTCGCGAAACGATCAACGCCGCGGCCGCACACATCTCCGCCCTTTACGGCGGCACGGCAGAGGTCGAATGGGACGACTTCGCCACGCCGCTCACGAACGACGCCGGTGTGTGCGGGGAGGTCGAGCGCGTCGCCGACGCGCTCGGCATCCCCACGACGGCAAACCGCGCGCTGTCGCTCAGCGGGGACGATTTCGCCGAGTATCTGCTGCAAACGAAGGGCGCTTACGCCTACCTCGGCACGGCAAACCCCAAAAAGCCGCACACCTGCATCTCCAACCACCGCGGCGATTTCGACATCGATGAGGAAACGCTCCCCCTCGGCGCGGCGCTCTACGCGGCATACGCGCTGTCCGTCCTTGATCCGCAGTTTGCCAAATAATTGTTTTTTTCGATGAAATCGCCTTAGTCGTGTGCAAATTTCGATTTTACTTTTTGCGTTATTCTATTTAAAATATAATCCTCGCCACTGTCAGCACAGCGGCGGGGATTTCTTTAGCAAATTTGGAAAAGAGGTTAATTATGAAAAAGCTGTTTTCTCTGCTGCTTTGCGTCGTGATGGTGCTCTCTCTGGTCGCCTGCGGCTCGAAGACTGATGACACGCAGACGCCCGACGAGCCTCAGGACACCGCTCCCGAGCTCTCCGGCACGATGAAGGTCGTCGCCACCGGCGACGTCTACGGTCCCCTGTTCGACGCGTTCACCGCCGACACCGGCGTGGAGGTCGAATGCCTGTCCATGTCCTCCGGCGAGGTGCTCTCCAAGCTCCGCGCCGAGGGCGGCACCCCGTCCGCTGACCTGTGGTTCGGCGGCGGCATCGACGCGTTCATGAGTGCCAAGGACGACGGCCTGCTTGAGCCCGTCACCTTTGACGCGGCCGCCGAGCTCGGCGACGAGTACAAGGATACCGAGGGTTACTGGTATTCCAAGGGCATCACCATTGTCGGCTTCCTGCTCAACAACTCTCTCATGGAGGAGTTGGGTCTGACCGCTCCCGAGAGCTGGGATGACCTGACCGACAGCCAGTATGCCGGCGAGATCGTCATGTCCAACCCCGCCGTTTCCGGCACCAACTACGCCGTGGTCAACGCGCTGCTGCAGGCCAAGGGCGATCAGGGCTGGGACTACTTCGAGGCCCTGAACAACAACATCGCCTACTACGGCAAGCGCGGATCCGACCCGAAGAACAAGGTCTCTTCCGGTGAGTTCGCTGTCGGCATCTCCTACATCGACGCCAGCATCGAGCAGGCCGCCGAGGAGAACGACCTGACCATCGTTTACCCCTCTGACGGGATGCCTTGGGTCCCCGAGGGTGTGGCCGTGTTCAAGAACGCTGAAAACGTCGACGCCGCCAAGTACTTCGTCGAGTGGCTCTTCAGCAGCGACGATCATCTCCGTCAGCTCGCCGAGATCGAGCAGAAGAACGGCATCAAGGTCATCAAGCCCTCCATCGAAGGCATTGAGCTGTCCTATGATCCTACGCTCCTCATGACGGAGGACCTGTCCCTGTTCGGTTCCCAGCGCACCGAGATCCTCGATCGCTTTGAGCCCCTGATGGGCGACAAGGCCGCCGCGGAATAAATGAAGTCCGCCGGCGCTATCCAAAAAAATACAGAAAAAAGGGCATCTCACGATGTCCTTTTTTCCCTATGTGAAAACGCGGCCGACAAGCTGATCTTACTTGTCCTGCTCGGGGGCGTGCTGCTGTTCATTCTCTGGCCCATCGCGTGCATCGCGCTGCGGAGCCTGCGCGGCGCGGACGGCGGCGTGAGCTTTGCAATGTTCGGCACTGTTCTGCGCCAATGCGGCGAGAGTCTGCGCAACAGCGTATTTGTCGGCGTTTTTACGGCAGTGCTGTCCACTATCCTCTCGCTCTCAGCGGCGCTCGTATGCGCCACGGCGCGCGGGTGGAAGAAGACGCTCTGCATGATCATCATGCTCGTCGCCATGGTGTCGCCGCCGTTCGTCTCGTCGCTCGCCTATATCCAGCTCTACGGGCGGCGCGGGTGGATCACCTACCGCCTGCTGCACCTGAGCCTGAACCCCTACAATCGCTGGGGCGTCATCCTGATGCAGTCGATCTCGTTCGTGCCGCTCAACGCAATGTTTCTCTCCGGCATCCTCGAAAAGCTGGACGAGGGCAGCCTTCGCTCGGCGCGCGACCTCGGCGCATCGGGCGGCGCCATCCTGCGCGATATTGTCCTGCCGCTCATTCGGCCCGCGACGCTCGTGTGCCTGCTGCTCTCGTTCGTCCGCTCGCTCGCGGACTTCGGCACGCCCATCATCATCGGCGGGCGCTTCAGCACGCTGGCCGCGGACATCTATTTGCAAGTCGTTGGATACTCGGACCTTGAAAAGTCCTCGGCAATGAACATGTTCCTGCTCATCCCGTCCATTGTGTTCTTTTTCGTCTACCGCGCGCTGATGCGCCGCTCGGACAAGCTGACCGACGCCAGCCGCGCCGCTCAGACAGAGCTTGGCCTTTTGCTGCCGCATTGCGGCGCAATGGGCTGGGGCATGATCGCGCTGAGCACCGTCTTCTTCGTAATGATCGTGCTGCAATACGGCTGCGTGTTCCTCTCGGGCTTTTTGAAGAGCACGAAAGGTGTCTACTCCTTCACGCTGCAATACTGGGATCAGCTCTGGCGCATCGGCTCGTCGACGATGCTGCGAAGCGTTGAATACGCGCTCATCGTCTCCATCGCCGGTACGGTTTTTGCGATGCTCTTCGCCTATTACATGGACCGCCGACGCATCATCGGCCGCAGCCTTTTCGACTGCCTGGCGACGCTGCCCTATATGCTGCCGGGCACGTGCTTTGGCATCGGCTACATTCTCGCGTTCAACCACGCGCCGCTCAAGCTGACGGGCACGGCCCTTATCGTGCTGGCCAACATGCTCTTCAAGCAGCTGCCGACCTCCACGAAGATCTGCACCGCGTCGCTCGCGCTCCTACCCGAAGTGCAGGAGCGCTCGGCGCGCGACCTTGGCGCGGGACGGCTCGCTGTGCTGCGCGATGTGGTCTTTCCCGCACTGCGGCCCGCGTTTTTGAGCTGCTTTGTCTATAACTTCACGAGCAGCATGACGACGGCGGGCTCCATCATCTTTCTCATCGACGCCAAGCGTCAGCTGGCCGTTTTCAAGCTCTTTGACGCGGTGTATCAAGGCGATTACGCCCTCGCCTCGCTGATCGCGAGCGTCATCACCGTCATCGTCCTTCTTGTCGAAGGCCTCGCCTTCCTCATCACCCGGAAAGGAGAAAATCGCCGTGTATCTCGAACTTGACCGCTTGAGCAAGCAATTTGACGGCAAATACGCCGTGCATGACCTCTCCCTCGGCCTGGAAGAGGGCGGACTTTTGTGCATTCTCGGCTCGTCGGGCTGCGGCAAGACGACCACGCTCAACATGATCGGCGGCTTTCTCAAGCCCGACGGCGGCAGGGTACTCCTCGACGGGCAGGATATCACCGCGCTCCCGCCCGAGCGGCGGCCGGTTTCGACTGTCTTCCAGTCCTACGGTCTGTTCCCGCACATGAGCGTGCTGCAAAACGTGACCTACGGACTCAAATTCCGCGGCTATTCCCGCGCGGAGGCAAAGGAAAAGGGCCGCCGGTACCTGAGTCTCGTCGGCCTTGCCGAGCGCGAGGACGCGCGCATCGGCGAGCTCTCGGGCGGCCAGCAGCAGCGCGTGGCACTCGCCCGCGCGCTCATCGTCGAGCCAAAGCTCTGCCTGCTTGACGAGCCGCTCTCGAACCTCGACGCAGCGCTGCGCGTGCGGATGCGCGGGGAGCTCAAGCGCTTGCAGCGCGAGCTCGGCACCACGATGGTCTTCGTCACACACGATCAGGAGGAGGCGCTCATTCTGGCTGACTCCATCGCCGTGATGAGCGAGGGCGAGCTCTTGCAGCTCGGCTCGGCAGAGGAGGTCTTCCGCCGCCCCGCAAACGACTATATCGCGTCATTTCTCGGCCTCAACGACATTGTGTGGAAGGACGACGGCAGCGTGCTGAAGGTCATCCGCCACGGAGAAAAGGAGTAAACTTACCATGCTTGTTGATATGCACCTGCACGAACGCACCTACTCGACCGACAGCTTTCTCCACCTGGAGGAGATCGTCTCTATCGCCAGGCAAAAGGGGCTGGACGCGATCTGCATCACGGACCACGACAGCATGGGCCTGCGCGAGCGCGCGGAGGCCTATTCCCGCGAGATCGGCTATCCCATCTTCGTCGGCGTGGAATTTTTCTCGCTCTGGGGCGATATCACCGCCTGGGGGATCGACGGCATCCCCGACCAGCGCGTCAGCGCACAGGACCTTATCGACCTGGTGCGAGAAAAGGACGGTTTCTGCGTCTCCTGCCACCCCTTTCGCAGCAACAATCGCGGGCTGCGCGAGCACCTGCGCGACGTGCACGGTCTTGACGGCGTGGAGGTCCTCAACGGCAGCACGCCGCTTGAGGAGAACCGGACGGCACTGCGCTTCTGCCGCGAGTTGGGGCTCAAGGCCATCGGCGCGAGCGACGCGCACGTGCCGGAGCAGGTGGGAAAATATGTGACATGGCTGCCCGAAACGGTCACAACGCTGCCCGATTTTGTCACCGCGCTGCACACGCTGGAAACGCGTCCCGCCATCTGGACGGGCAGCGGGTACGATGTTGTCACCGAGTTTTGAGATGAATTTTCAGCGGGCTGGGGTATCATGCTCCGGCCCCTTTTTTACATTCCGCCGCGTCATATCCGATATTCATGCAGGAAAGCTGTGGTAATATTTCACAAGAACCCATTCTTCCGTGTAAAAAGATTCTCAAAATTTGGAGAAGTGGAAAATTAGGGATTGACATTTTTCCAGCATGGGAGTATGGTAACGCCAACAATTTCAAACACCCGATCGCGAGGTCGGGAAGATAGAGGCGCGGCTGACAAAAGTAGCGCGTTCGCACCGGCACAGGAAGCCGGAGCGCGCGAAAGGGGATGCCGCCGAAGTGGAAACGGTTCCTGTGCCGTTTGCCGCTGGTTCGTCGGAGAACATCCGCCGGACTGTCACGTATGTGGAGCGCTATCGAGGTCGGCAAGCTGTTTGTCCCCCCCAGGGTGATGACCGGTTTGCCGGATTGCAGTACAGTTGCAGCCGTAAATGCTTCACAAAGCATTTACGGCTTTGTTTTTCGTCTGCATCGGGAGTGCGAAAACCCGAAAAAAGCAGGACTCCCCTGTTTTTGAAAAATCAACCTCATCACAAGAAAGGAAACCACCACCATGAAGCTCAGAACCTTTACCGCCCTCCTGCTGGCGGCCATCATGCTCTTCGCACTCACCGCCTGCGGCAGTCAGGCCGCCGACGATTCCAGCAGCGATCAGCAGCAGGAACAGCAGGACACCAGCACGAACGAAAGCAACGAATTCCGCGTCGGCATGGAGTGCGCTTACGCCCCCAACAACTGGCAGGAAAGCGAAGCGACGGACTCGAACGTCCCCGTTGAAAATGTCGCCGGCGCGTATGCCGAAGGCTATGACGTGCAGATCGCCAAGGCCATCGCAGACGGCCTCGGCAAGGAGCTCGTCATCGTCAAGCTCAGCTGGGACGGCCTGATCGACGCGCTCAATCAGGGCCAGATCGACGCCATCATCGCCGGTATGATGGACACCGCCGAGCGCCGCGAATCCATCAACTTCTCCGAGCCCTACCGTGAGACCACCTACGGTCTGATGGTGCTCGCCGATTCCCCGTACTTAAATGCCACCTCCATTCAGGACTTCTCCGGCGCGGCCGTCCTCGGCCAGCAGGGCACGGCGCTTGACGATGTCATCGAGCAAATCGAAGGCGTCGACCACTTAAGCCCCGTCGGCAGCGTGCCCGACATGATCTCCCGCCTGCAGCAGGGCACCTGCGACGCCATCGTCATCAACGTTGAGAACGCGCAGGGCTACCTCGCTTCCAACCCGAACTTCCGCCTGGTCACCTTCGATGAGGGCAGCGGCTTCACGCTGCCGGCCAAGGGCTCCTGCGTGGGTCTGCGCAAGAGCGACAATGCACTCCTTGATCAGATCAACACCATCCTTTCCGGCATCGACGACGACGCCCGCGCCGCCATGTGGCAGGCAGCCGTCGACGGCCAGCCCCAGTAATATCCCACGCACCGCCGCCGCGTGAAAAACGCGGCGGCGGGTACGCGAAGCACTCTAGAGACAACGCGCTTCGCACCATAAAGGAGGAAACACCATGGCAGCACCCACCGCGCCCCGGAAGAACTTCATCACCCGGGATCACCGTTATGTTTATTTAGGCGGAAGTTTCATCGCCCTGCTGGGCCTGAGCATGTTTTATTCCGCTCCCAGCCCGTACAGCTTCATCCCCGCGCAGTCCGTGTTCGGCACGGCGCTCGCGGCGATCTGCTAGTTCTTCCTCGGCGTGAGCGCCATGGCGCTGCTCGTCAAGTGGGCCTATTGGAACAATTACAGCTCCACTATTATGAAGCGCCCCCTCATCGTGCGCGTCAGCCGTTACCTCTCGTATCTCGACGCCGTGGCCTGCGCGCTGCTGGTGCTCGACCGCTTCATTTTAAAGCTCGCCTACATCATCAACGCCGCCATCCATGCCGACAGCAACCCGACCGACACGCTCTCCACCATGGCCTACATGGCGTACAACCAGCGCTCGCTCTTCGCCATCGGCATTTCGTACACGGTGCGCCTCGCGCTCTTCGGCACGGCGATCGCGTTCGTGCTGGCGCTTCTCATGGTCTTCCTCCGCATTCAGGAGCCCGACAAGCGCGACAACGACTTTGTGAAGTTCCTCAAGATCGTTGCCAACAAATTCTCCCGCTTCTATATCTTCGTCATCCGCGGCACGCCAATGATGGTGCAGTCGCTCATCCTCTACAACGCGGTGTTTGGCCTCTTCAAGCGCACGGGCATGAGCGTTTCGGACATCAACCGCGTCTGGCCGCTCTTCTTAGCGGGTCTTGTCACGATCTCGCTCAACTCGACGGCATATCTTGCCGAGGTGCTGCGCGGCGGCATTCTCGCCGTGGACGCGGGCCAGATGGAGGCCGCGCGCTCGCTCGGCATGACGCACTGGCAGGCCATGCGCAAGGTCGTCTTCCCGCAGGCCATCAAGAACTCGCTTCCCGCCATCGGCAACGAATTCATCATCAACATCAAGGATTCGTCCGTTCTCTGCGTCGTCGGCGTGTCCGATCTGATGTTCATGACCCGCTCGGTCGCCGGTATTTATTATAAAGGTACCGAGTGCTACCTCATCGCCGCCATCGTTTACCTGTTCCTGACGTATCTTTCTTCGCTCCTGCTCAAGGCCATCACGGGAAAGATGACCGCGCCGGACAACACCAAGCGGCACCAGGGCAACCAAACCGTCGATCTGGGGCTTCCCAGCTCGAACTGACAGGAGGGCGCTATGACGAACGATCCCATCATCAAAATCGAACAGCTCGAAAAGTCCTTCGGCGACCTGCACGTGCTCAAGGGCATTGACCTTGAGGTCAACCGCGGCGAGGTCGTGTGCATCATCGGCGCATCCGGCTCTGGCAAATCGACGCTGCTGCGCTGCATCAACTTACTGGAAGAGGCCGACTCGGGCCACATCTGGTTCGATGGGCAGGATTTAATGGACTTAAGGGTCAACCTGAACGCCCTGCGCCAGAAGATCGGCATGGTGTTCCAGGGCTTTAACCTCTTCAACAACAAGTCCGTGCTCGACAACTGCACCCTCGCTCCCATGGACGTCAAGCACATCCCCAAGACGCAGGCCGAGGCCACGGCCATCAAGCACTTAACGACCGTTGGCCTCGCCGACTTCATCCACGCCGACTCCCGCCGTCTCTCCGGCGGGCAGAAGCAGCGCGTCGCCATCGCGCGGGCGCTGTGCATGGAACCGGAGATCATGCTCTTCGATGAACCGACCTCCGCGCTCGACCCCGAGATCGTCGGCGAGGTGCTGGACGTCATGAAAAATCTCGCCCAGCAGGGCATGACGATGGTCGTCGTCACGCACGAGATGGCGTTTGCCAAGGAAGTGAGCGACCGCGTCGTCTTCATGGATCAGGGGGTTATCTTAGAGCAGGGCTCGCCCAAGGAGGTCTTCGGTAACCCCAAGGAGCCGCGCACGCGTGAGTTTCTCAGCCGCTATCTGGAGGATAAAATGGCATGATACAGAAAAAAGTGACCGATTTTTTTGCCCTGGAGGGCAATTATCCCGACTTGGACGGCGAGGGTGCGGCCGCGCGCCTGTCCGCCGCCATCCGGTGCAAGACCATCAACTACTTTGACCACAGCCGGACGGACTACACGGAGTTCGACAAGCTGCACGCGCACATCAAGGCAAGCTACCCCAACATCATGCGCGTGGGCACGTTTGAGCGCATCGGCCACCACGCCGTGCTCATCACCATCCCCGGCAGCGACGCTTCTCTGCGCCCCTGCCTCTACATGTCGCATCAGGACGTCGTTCCCGTTGTTGAGGGCACAGAGCAGGACTGGACGCATCCCGCCTTTTCCGGCGACATCGCGGACGGCTATATCTGGGGCCGCGGCACGCTTGACATCAAAGAGCAGGTCTTCGGCGTGCTGGAGGCCGCGGAATATCTGCTCGCCCGCGGCAAGTCCTTTGCCCGCACGGCGTATCTCGCCTTCGGCGACGACGAGGAGACCATCAACTTAGGCGCGCTCGCCATCGCCGAGCATTTGAAGGCGCAGGGCGTGACGCTCGAATTCGTTCTTGACGAGGGCGGCTGCAAAATTGAGCCCGGCACGGCCTTCGGCGCGCCGGAGACGGCCATTGTCAGCGTGCAGCTGATGGAAAAGGGCTATGCCGATTTGGAGCTCTCCGTCCACAGCATCGGCGGGCATTCGAGCCGCCCCTACGGCGGCACGTCACTTGGGCGTCTCTCCGGTGCGATCGCCGACATCACGCGCGCACCGTTTGCCGTGCGCCTCAACAGCGCCATGACCGGCGCGTTTGAAACGCTCGCGCCCTATATCACGCAGGAGCCGCTCAAAACGCTCGTGCAGGATGTTGCGGGCAACGCGGACGCCATCGCGGCCTGCTGCATGGGTTCGCCCGACCTCTTCCCGTTTGTCACCACCACTATCGCGCCCACGATGATCCGCGGCGGCAGCGCCGCGTGCAACGTGATGCCGCAGGATATGACCGCGGTCATCAACTTCCGCATTGCCGACGGTGACAGCACCGAGAGCGTCATGGCCCACTGCCGCGAGGCAGTGCAGGATAAGGGCGTTGAGATGCGTTTTTTGCAGGCCAACGATCCCTCCGCCATCGCGCGCCGCGACGGCTACGGCTACCGCACAGTGGTCGAGAGCTTCCAGCGCTACTATCCCGAAGCCGTGTTCATTCCCTCGATGGCCGTGGGCGCGACGGACGCGCACCGCTATGAGGAGATCTGCGACACGTGCCTGCGGTGCAGCCCGTTTATGACCGAGCCCGCGGAGGCCGCCTCCGGCGTGCACGGCACGAACGAGCGTCTTCTCGTCCGCTCGTATTTGCAGGGCATCCGCGTACTCATCGACCTGATGGAGCACGCCAACGTGGAACCGTGAATTTCCTTTCTTTTCAATGAAAAAGCCGGAGCAGCCCAGGCTGCTCCGGCTTTTCTTTTCTGTTCAGTTCTCGCCCATCGTGTAGACCATGTCCCAGAAGCGCAGGTCAAAAAGGCAGCAATTTCCGAAGATCTCGCAGAGCCGCTGCGCCTTCTTTTCGTCGATCACTTCGGCGAGCGCGTCGATCCGGTCGATCAAGGCCTGATTCGTCTGCCGGTACTCCTCGGAAACGTAGCCCGCGAACCACGCGCCGTAGTTCTCATCGTGCAGGGCGCTTGGGCAGCGCTCCACTATCTGCCCGGCAATATACGCATAGCTCCACGAGCAGTTCAAAAGCGTCACGAGCCCCGTCAGCACATCCCCCGCCTGCGCCTCGCAGAGCATGTAATGGCTGTAGGCGCTGTTGTCGATGTGCGGGCGCGCATCGGCGATCTCCTTCTCCGTGACGCCGAGGCGCTTCATGTACGGAAGATGCGTGCGGAACGTCTCGTCGATCGTGTTCGCCATCTCCCCGCTCAAAAAGCGGATCTGCTCGAAGTCGTCGGTTTTCTGAAGGATCGCCGCAAAAATTTTCACGTAATCCCGCAGGTACAGATAATCCTGCACCATATAGTAGCGGAACTTTTCCTTCGGCAGCGTGCCGTCCGCCATCTCCGTCACAAACGGATGGGTCAGATACCGCGGCCAGAGCGCCTTTGCCCGCTCGTAGATCCTCTCGGAGAGCTTCACTCTGTTCTCCCCGCTCATTTGTGGGCGATGAGCGCGACGTAGCCGCCGCTCTGATAGCCGGGGACGACGTCCTCCACGCTCTCGTTGGTGTACATAGGGTTCTTCAAGAGCGTCTGGTAGAAGTCAAAATCGTGGAAGCCGAGCGATTTGAGCGCGTCGACCTTTTCCTCGGTCGAGTGCCACACGCCCGCGCAGCACAGCTCGAGCGGATACGGCAGTTTGGGCATGACACCGCGCAGGGACGGGTGGTCGAACGTGCCAACGGCCTTGGCGAGAAGGTACATGAAGCCGAACGCGCTCTCCTTGGGCACATCCAGCGAAATGAACTTGCCGTTCGGCTTGAGCGCCTTTTTGCACACGCCGAACGCGCGCGTCAGGTCCTCCATATAGCTGGAGCTGCCGTTCAAATAGATGATGTCGTAGGCGTTCTCCTCAAGCTCGACCTCCTCGATCGCGCCGAAGGCGATGACGTTGATGCCGCGCTTCTGCGCGATCGCGCCCATGTCGCGCGAGGGCTCAACGCCCTCGATGTTCTTGCAGTCGATCATACTCTCGAACAGGCCGCTGCCGCAGCCGACGGAGAGCACGCGCTTCCCCGAAATATCGCCGATTGCCTTTTCAAACAGGCGGAATTCGCTCTGGAACACGTTTTCGTTTTCCAGAAACCAGGCGTCGTACTGCGCCGCGTAGCCGTCAAATTTGGGTTTCATCGTCAAGTGATCCTTTCTGTTTTGTCAATTTTCAAGGTCCCGCCCGCCGTTTCCGCTTCCCTGTTATCCTGTGCCGCAGGACGCGGGAAAACAGGCCGGGCCTGTGCCTTTTTGATGAATCATACCACAATCAGCTCACTACCGCAACGGTATGTTTGCGGTAAATATCCATCACCTTTCGCCCGCGTACACGGCAGTTATAGAGTTCGTGTCACCCAATAGATTGAATCGGCAATGAGAAAAAGATGGATTCCGGTTGCAATTCACAGATGGGAGGAATGCATATGGAAGGCTTCATTACAAATGTTCTCAATTTATAAAGGGTACGATAAAGGGTAAATGGCACCTCAGGGCAATAAAAAAACCTTGAAGCCACTGAAGCTTCAAGGTTTTTTCTGGTGCGCGGTACAGAACTCGAACCGGCAAAAAGGTGTTTTAGATCGTCCCTGCCTATGCCAACCGGTACCATAATGTGGGGAAGTCATGCGATTTTATTGCCATCTCATGTTAGGTAATCTTATCTCGTATCAATGCAGAAAGGCTAAAAATAAGGCTGAATTTTAGCTGCCGCACAGGACATGCCTTTTTCGTCAGAAGCCTGCTACCTACGCTTGGTCTTAGCGGTGTCATGTCCAAAAATTGAAAACAATTCAAACTCGTAGGAGTGTTCCATATAGTTCAAACGATGAAGGCCATTGATTTTACTCAAGGGAATACTCCGCGCACGGCTTTATCGTTGTCTCTGGACTACGCATACTACACCTGACCTTGCAGATGATGTAGTATTGCATAGCCGTACTGCAGAGCAGTTCCATTCGTCCCTTCCCTTATACTCTCAAACACTTACGCTAAATTGTTGCGATTCGTATTGGAGTCTCTCACTGTTGAACACGCCGAGCGTTACGTTTTTTACTGCACCGACGCCGCCGACTGACACCAGCATGATCTGCTCTCTTTCACCCCCCGGCACACAGCGTCTCAAAAGCTCTCCTCTTCCGGATGCGCAAAATCACACTATTTTTACTTGTCAGCCTCGGCATACTTCGTTATGATATGTCAAGAAATTATCTGATGATTTTCGCTTCAAAATGACAAATTGTACGGGGAGGGGTCTATAATGGAATTACATTCTCAGCAGGTACGCGCACTTGCACCAGAGAGCGATCCGCTGAAGATCGGCATGGGATGGACGATTGATGACCTGAGCAAACCCCAGATCATGGTGGAGAGCACCTTTGGCGACAGCCATCCCGGCAGCGCGCATCTCGATCAATTTGTAAGACAGGCCGTGCAGGCGGTCAACGAGCACGGCGGCAAAGCCGCCCGCTATTTTGCCACCGATCTGTGCGACGGTATCGCACAGGGACACGACGGCATCAATTACTCCCTCGCCCACCGTGAAGCCATCGTCGATCTGGTGGAGGCGCAGGCGAACGCAAGCGGATTTGACGGCGTCATATTCATCGCAAGCTGCGACAAGGCCGTCATGGTCCATGCCGCGATCTCCGGCTCCACCAACGCGACGATGCACCTGCCCGCCATCGCGCACGAATTCGGCATCGCGGCCGTGCTGCACGGCGACGCGGTCTTTATCCGCTATGAGGGTCCGCGCGGCAGCGGGATGCCCGAGATGTTCTATACCGGCGAGGCCATCTGCGCAGACCCGGCGCTCGCTTCCAGCGTAGCTCTCATCACCGACGGGCGCTTTTCCGGCGCAAGCCGCGGCCCGGTCATCGGCCACGTCAGCCCCGAGGCTGCTGTCGGCGGGCCGATCGCGCTGGTGGAAGAGGGCGATCTGATCCGCATCGATGTTCCCGGCCGCGTGCTGGCGATCGTCGGCGTGAAGGGCGAGGAAAAAACGCCTGGCGAGATCGACGCCATTCTTGCCGCGCGCCGCGCGCGCTGGCAGGCAAAGCCGCCCAAATACAAAAAAGGCCTGCTCAAGCGTTATACCGAGCATGCCGTGAGCCCCATGAAGGGCGCCTATATGGAATGATCCTGACCGACAAAAAATGGGATGTACCGCGCGGTACATCCCATTTTTTATCATTTTTTCAGCTTTTCCAGCTCGCTGAGAAGGCCGTCGCCGACCGCTTTGAATTCTTCCGCGCTCAGCGTCACCTTCGGCAGCGTATCGGTAAAGGGTCCGCCCCACTGCAAACCGTCCCGATGCTTCGGAACGAGGTGCACATGGAAATGCGAAACGATATCGCCGTAGATCGCGTAGTTGATCTTATCTGCCTTCGTGTAGTTCGCGATCGCGTGCGCCATGAGGGAAACCTCGGCAAAAAAGCCGCTGCGCTGCTCGTCATCGAGCTCGAGCATCTCGTCGTGATGACCCTTGAGCGCCACGACGCAGCGTCCCTTGTGCTTCTGGTCGTTGAAGAGATAAACATCCGACCACTGAAGCTCGGTCAGCGGCGTCATCAGCGCCAGCAGCCGCTCGTCCTTTTCGCAGTAAAAGCAGCTCATCCGCTTTACCTCTGCACTCTGCCGGTGCCGTCGCCGCCCATGAGCTTGGTCACGTCGGAAACATTCACGCGGTTGAAGTCGCCGATGACCGAGTGCTTCAGGCAGCTCGCTGCCACGGCAAACTCCAGCGCGGACTGCTTGTTCTCATAGTGGTTGAGACCGTAGAGCAGGCCGCCGGCAAAGCTGTCGCCGCCGCCGACGCGGTCCACGATGTCGCGGATCTCGTACTTCTTGGAAACGTAGAAGTCCTTGCCGTCGTTCAGGCAGGCCGCCCAGCCGTTCCAATCGGCACTGTGGCTCTCGCGCAGCGTGATGGCGATCATCTTCATATCGGGATACGCCGCGAGCACTTTGTCGCCGAGCGCCTTGTACTTTGCGCGGTCCAGCTCGCCGGACTCGACGTTCACATCGTCCACGGTGATCTCAAGGGACTTCTGCACGTCTTCCTCGTTGGCAATGGCCACGTCGACATACTTTGCGATCTCGCGCATGACCTCGCTGGCCTTCTTGCCGTACTTCCAGAGGTTCTTGCGGTAGTTGAGGTCGCAGGAGACGGTGATGCCGCGCTTCTTCGCCTCCTTGACAGACGCAACGGAAAGCTCCATCGCGCTCTCGCTGATGGCGGGCGTGATGCCGGTGATGTGGAACCACTCCACGCCGTCGAACGCCTTGTCCCAGTCGATATCGCCGGGCTTGGCCAGCGCGATGGCGGAATAGGCACGGTCGTAGACGACCTTGCTCGGGCGCTGGTTTGCGCCGCCCTCGAGATAGTAGATACCCATGCGGCCCTCGCCCGTGACGATGCGCTTGGTGTCAACGTCGAAACGGCGCAGCTCCGCTTTGCAGGCGTCCGCGATGGCATTGTCGGGCAGAACGGTCAGGAACGCCGCGTCCTCACCGTAGTTGGCAAGGGAGACGGCCACGTTGGCCTCGCCACCGCCGAAGGTGGCCTCGAGCATCGGGGACTGGAAGAAGCACTCCTGTCCGGGCGCCTTCAGGCGCAGCATGATCTCACCGAAAGTCAGAAATTTCATCGTTCGTTCCTCCCTTACTTCTGCAGCAGGTGGACGGCAAAGCCGCCGAATTCCTGCTTGAGATAGACCGCGACCATCTTCTCGCCCTTGTACTTGGCGGTGGACTCGTCAAGCGTGAAGCCGTTCTTGGCAAGCTCCGCCGCCGCGCGGGGAATGGAATTGGTCTTGACCGCAATGTGGCCGTTCTTGCCGAGATAGGGGCTCTTCATGACCTCCACGCCGCTGCCGGCGAAGTTGGAGCTGTTGCCCTCCTTCACGCCGAAGCCGAAGGCCGCGTCGAGCGCGCGGCACACCGCAAGGGACTCCTCCGCGTCGCCGGCGTTCACGCCGACGTGCGCGATCTCAAAGCCGAGCGCGGTCTTGCGCGCCTCCTTGCAGAGGCTCGTGATCTTGTCGAAGTTGTGCGCGGCGATGTCCGCCTTGGCGCACAGCCAGCTGCCGCCGACGGCATGGATGAACGGCGCGGAGATATACTCGGCAAGGTTCTTGTCGTTCACGCCGCCGGTGGGGATGAACTTGATGCCGCCGAAGGGACCGGAGAGCGCCTTCATTGCGCTCAGGCCGCCGTAGACGTTCGCCGGGAAGAACTTCACGACCTTCAGGCCGTGGGACATCGCGGCCATAATCTCGGTCGGCGTGACGCAGCCCGGAGTGATGGCGACGTTGTTCTCCACGCACCAGCTCACGACCTCCTCGCTGTAGCCCGGGGAGACGATGAACTTTGCGCCGCAGGAGACGGCCTTCTTGCACTGCTCGAGCGTGATGACCGTGCCCGCGCCCACGAGCATGTCGGGGCATTCCTTGGCGACTGCCGTGATGGAGTCGGCGGCTGCCGCAGTGCGGAACGTGATCTCCATCACGTCCACGCCGCCCGCAAGCAGCGCCTTAGCAGTCGGCACCGCGTCGGCCGCATCGTCGAGCACGACGACGGGCACCACTGCCGCGTTATAGAGTCTTTCTAATGCTGTCATATTTTTTACCTCCCGCCCTTTTCGGGCAAACAAGTGGAATAATTACAGGTGATTGACCGGATAGCGAGGAGTTCTCCCTTCCAGTACGTCCACAACGTTCTGCGCCGCCTTGGTCTTGAGCTCCGTTACGCCCTCCGCCGTGGAGTAGGCTGTATGATCGGTCAGCACAACATTGTCAAGCTGGCAGAAGGGCGACTGCGCGCCGAGCGGTTCGTGATTATGCGTATCAAGCCCCGCCGCAAGAATGCGGTGTCCGCGCAGCGCGTCGAGCAGATCCTCGTCCTTGACGAGCGGACCGCGGCTGACGTTGATGAGGATCGCTGTCGGCTTCATCAGTGCAAGCGTCTCCTTGCAGATCATGCCGTTTGTCTCAGCATTGGCATGCAGATGGAGGGAGATGATATCGGAAATGCGGAACAGCTCCTCCTTTTCCACCTTGCGCACGCCGATCTCAGCCAACTGCTCGGCGCTGATATAGGGATCGTATGCCACGACCTCGGCAAAACCGAAGCCGCTGACCTTGCGGATCAGCGCGCGCGCGATGCGGCCTGCGCCGATGACACCGAGCGTTTTGCCCTTCAGCCGGAAGCTGTCTGCCTGAATGTTCCATTTCCCCTCGCGGACCTCGCGGTCGCGCAGCGGGATATGACGCAGACAGGAAAGCATCAGCGCCAACGCATGGTCGGAAACATCCTCCATGCAGTAATCGGGAACATTGGTGACCTGAATGCCTGCGGCAGTCGCCGCATCCAGATCGACATTCTCAAAACCGACACCGTAGCGGCTGATGACCTTGCATTTTCTCAACCCTGCAACCGCCTCGGCGGTCATAGGTGCAAGGTCAAGCAGTACGGCGTCCGCATCCGCACACTGTGCGGCGATATCCGCAGCGCTTTCGCAGTGGCAGAGCTTCAGCTCTGCACCGGCCTTTTCCAGAATGGCGCGCTCGATCTCATAGCTCGCATGGCGCTCATCGCTGACACAAACAAGATATTTTGCCATTGCTTCCCCCCGCCTTTACTTGACAAGATAGCCGCCGTCAACGGGGATGACCGCACCGTTGAGATAGTCGGAGGCGTGGGCACGGAAATCCGCCGCAACCTTTTCAACCTTATCGCTCGATCCGAAGATAACGACGGAAGCACCCGCTTCCATCAGTCCCTCCGCCATGCCGTGGCCGAGACCGCGGGTACCGCCGGTCACGATGGCACGACTGCCGGTCAAATCAAATAAATTCGTCATACGAATGCTCTTTTTTCTCAAAATCAGCGCGTGGAATTGAAGTTTTCCAGCGCAGGATCCAGCACAGCGCGGTTATAGCTGCGGCTGGAATGACTGTGCGCAGCAAGCGCCCACAGATAGGAGCTGCGCGTGCCGGGGCTCGCGACCGTCGGGTGATCGCCCACGGGAGCCTCCACCATCGTGCCGGAGTGAACGGTGTGGGTCACGATATCCTCGACCTCGCCGCTCCTGAGATAGCTGATGTGGAAGCCGAAGTGCGGCAGCGGCATACCGAAGTAGCAGTAGACCTCTTCAAGATCCTTTTCGTGCTGGTGCGGAGGCCAGCTGGTCCATGCGCCCTCGCCGCCCCATGTAAGGCCGCAGATCAGGCGGGACGCCTCATCCTTGTCCGACAGGGTCATCATGACCTCGCGCTGACCGATGCCCTCGCCATGGATCTGATGGATGTCGCCTACCGGCTGGGAGAGGTCAAAGCTGCGGAAGAACGCATGACCGATACCCTCATGATCTTTCTCCTCTTCTTTTGATTGGTTGGTGGATGGCTTTGTGCTGTTGTCTGATGTATTTTGCAAATTCAGAATACATCAGACAACTCCGTTCGTCAATAGTTGATATTTAGTTCACAATGTTTTCTGTATTTCGTCTGATTTCTTTGCGCTTTTTTTAGTTATTTTGCAAAAATGCACAGAAATTTCGTTAGGCATACGAAATCTCTGTGCGTTAGTTGTGTGATGACTCAAGGTGTGGTGCGCTTTCAGCGCTTCGCCGCGCAGTTATCCCGAGAATGAACCATGGAATTGCGGCTGGTGTTCAGGTGCGCGATCATGCTGTACTTTGCCCCCTCCGGGTCATGGCGGCGGATGGCGTCGACGATACGCTGGTGTTCCATGCCGCTCTGGGAGCGGTGCTCATCGTTCGTCACCGTGATCACAACGCCGATCGCCGAGGCGATGATCGGGATGAGATTGGGCAGCACATGGTTTCCGCTGCATTCGGCAAGATACCGGTGGAACTTTGCGTCGGCGGCGGAATAATCCTCCTCCGCTTCGATCAGGCGCGTCGTCTCATCGCAGTATGCCTGCATCTGGTCGATCTGCTCGGGCGTTGCGCCGCGCGCAACGATCGCGCAGGTCTCCGGCTCAAGCATCAATCGAATATCCTGCAGGTCGAGCGCGAGATTCTCCGAGCCCTCTTCCATCATAAACGTCAGTCCGAGCGGGTCTTCCGGCACGCCGTTCTTCTCCGAGACAAACGTGCCCGCGCCCTGCCGCGCCGTTAAAATATTGCGGGCAACAAGGCGCTTAATCGCCTCGCGCAGCGTGCTGCGGCCCACGCCCAGCTCGCGCGCCAGATCATACTCGTTCGGCAGCTTGTCACCGGCCTTCATATCGCGGTCCAAAATGACCTGAATGATCTGATCGACTGCAAGATCGACGCGCGTTTTTCCCCCAACCGCTTTTTTCATACTCTGCCTTCTTTCCTGTATCGATTGTTTGTTTGGTCTAGAGTATAATATGTCTGATGTATTTTGGCAAGTTCTTTTTTATATTCTTCTTACTGCCGAGCGGATCCGGGGCTTTCACTTGTTAGAACGTACACTCATCGGGCGCATCAACAAAGCAGGCGACCCTGCAGAGCTGTAGTCTGCATAGTATTGTCGACCCACGACTACGCAATACTACACCTAACCTTACCTGTGTAGTATTGCGTAGCCGTAATGTAAACCAGTTTCTCTCTGGCCCTTCCTTATGTTCGCAAACGCCTACACTATGCGCAATTGTCCGAAACATCGGCGCACCGGCCACACGCTTCCACGATCTGCATCATACTTTCGCCGTTGCCTCTATCAAGAGCGGCGACGACATTAAGACCATGCAGGAAAATCTCGGTCACGCCACCGCAGCGTTTACATTAGACGTTTACGGACACGTTACGAAGCAGATGAAGCAGGACAGTGCAGAGCGTATGGAGCAGTTTATCAAGAGCGTTTCGGATGCTTGAGGGACAATAAGGCTAAAAATAAGGGTAAACAGGGTTTCAGGGCAATAAAAAACCTTGAAGCCACTGAAGCTTCAAGGTTTTTTCTGGTGCGCGGTACAGGACTCGAATTCAAGAAAAGTCCTCTTTTGCAGCAAATTTCATCAAATTTTGTGATAAACCGTTCTGAAACTATAAAACATGGTACCAGTCAGTCCAGTTGTTTTATAAGAGCTAACACTATAAAGGGTACAAATAAGGGTAAAATCATAGCTTAAGAAAGGACTGTCACACAATGGAAATTACATATAGCAAGTACGGAGATTACTACCTGCCGGATCTGGCAATATCCGAGAAAGAACCGGCAACCTATGGACGCTTTGGCCGCATGCGGCTCCAATATCTGAAAGAGCACCGCAGAGCGACCTATATCAATTTGAAAACGTCCGGCAAATTGACGCACCACCTCAACGAGATTGACCGCGAAGCAAACGTGATGCTGCAGCTTTTAATCGAACAGATGGCGCAGGCACAGGGAATCACCGAACAACTAAAAGCTGAAAACCAAATGGCGTGGGTCAGGGCGATGAATAACATCCGTAATGCAGTGGAGGAGATTGTTGCTGGAAAAACCATTTATCGCTAAACGGCCGCTTATAATAGGTCATTGTCCTATTTCTGCGCTCAGTAGTTCTATGTAGCAAGTAAAGGAATCTGAAGTCGCTCCCCTCTCATCATACTGAACCAAATCAGCTACAGCGCGGCAAAATGCACCTCCGTAGTTTTATTAACGGTCAGCGGGGGAGACTCTCATTGTGTGATGTGCGTCTCTCCACCCATGGGGATTGTTCACCCCTCTCCATCAGGGCTCATAAATTCCGTCGATGATTTCGAAACCCTTTTCTTTCAGACTCTTTTCGACCCAGTCGCGTTTGGCGGTGCCGTTGCGGGCCGCGATAGCCTTGGCTTCATCGGCCGCCTGAAAGGCGAGCGCATCCTTGAGAATGGTGGATGCATCCTTTTGCGGGATCACGATGACGCCGTCCGGATCTGCCAGAATGATATCTCCCGGCATGACGCTGACGCCGCCGCAGGCAATGGGCACATTGATTTCTCCAGGGCCCTCTTTATACGGGCCGCCGGGAGTCGTACCGGTGCAGTATACGGGGAAATCCCATTTGCCGATCTCATCGATATCGCGGATCGGGCCGTCCAGCACGATGCCGACAATCTTTTTCGTATAGCGCAGATAGGACATCATTACCTCGCCGATGAGAGAACGGGTGGAGTCCTCTTCATTGGAGACAACAATGACATCGCCCTCACCGGCAAGATTCAGCGCCGCGTGCAGGGCAAGATTATCGCCGCCGCGCGCCTTTACGGTATAGGCAACACCGGACATCATCTGCTTTTTGGGAGAACTGACCAGGTGGATGCGCGGATTCATGGCGCAGTTGCGCCCCATAACGTCGGCAACATTTGAGGCGGGGATCGTTTCAAAGGCTTTGACCAATTCGGGATCCGGCATACGCCGCTTTAAGTAAATGCGTTTTCCAACAGACATCGTTACAACACCTCTCTATCTTTTGTTACAGCAGTGCGAGAGCTTCTTTGATGGCTGTAAGGGCCAGCTCGATGTTTTTCATGGAGTTTGCGTAGGAGATGCGGATGCTGCCGGGCATATGGAATGCCTCGCCGGGGACGACGGCGGCGTGTGCCTGCTCAAGCAGGAAGTTGGCAAGATCGACGGCGGTGTTGATCTTTTTGCCGCCGTGACTTTTGCCTAAATAAGCGGAGACATCGACCCAGAAATAGAATGCGCCGGACGGCATGGAAAAGCGAACCCCAGGGATTTCCTGCAGAAGCTGCGCTACGCGGCTACGGCGTCTGGCGTACTCGCCGCACATGACGGCAACGGTATCCTGCGGGCCGGAGAGCGCCTCAAGCGCGGCCTTCTGCGCGATGGAATTGGCAGCGGAGGTTACATGGCCCTGTACGGCTTTGATCGCAGTGGTCACTTCAAGCGGAGCGGCGGAATAGCCGATGCGCCAGCCGGGCATGGCATAAGCCTTGGAAAAACCGTTGATCGTAATGCAGTGCCGGTAGATCTCTGGCGAAAGAGAGGCGGTGGAGATATGCTCTGCGCCGTCATAGACCATCTTTTCATAGATCTCATCGGAGATGATGGTAAAGCCGTGTTCCACGGCCAGTTCACCGAGCGCACGAAGCGTCTGCTCGCTGTATACAGCGCCGGTGGGATTGTTGGGGGTGTTGATCAGGATCGCTTTTGTTCTGGATGAGATCGCGGAACGGATGCCGGTTAGGTTCAGATCAAAGTTTTCTTCAGGGGCGCACGGAACATATACGGGCGTTGCGCCGACCAGCTTGACGATCTCACTGTAACTGACCCAGCAGGGGGTCGGGATGATGACTTCATCCCCTTCGCCGCAGAGGACAAACACGGCGTTGAATACAGCCTGTTTGGCTCCTGCGCTGACACAGATCTCGTTGGGCCGATATGTCAGGCCGTTGTCAGTTTTGAACTTTTTGCAGATCGCCTCGCGCAGCTCCAGAATGCCGGGAACCGGCTGATATTTGGTGAAGTGTGCGTCGATCGCGCTTTTTGCTGCCTGTGAGATATTTTCCGGCGTCGGATAGTCCGGCTCGCCAATATTGAGAGAAATGATGTTGATGCCCTGCCGTCTGAGTTCCGCAATGCGTGCGGAGATCTCAATGGTGGCGGCGGGAGAGATATTTGTTGCCTTTTCCGAGAGCATAGAGGTTCCTCGCCTTTCACACGATAGTCTGTTTACATTTTATGGGCGCCAGAACTGGGATAAATGAGAGTCCTCATTCAAAATAGACTCGAACAGTTCGATGGCTCTCTGATTTTCTTTTCGGGGAAGCAGGTTCTTGATTTTATAGCAGGTTCGATACGGAGGGGGATTTTGGAGCTCGAACACATGAAGATGCGGCGTATTTCGCAGCGTGTCGGCGATGGTGTCCGGCACGATCGTCCAGTATCCATCCTCCAGCAATTCCGGCATCATGGAGACCGTGTCAAAGCGGACGTACTGTTTTGAACCGGGGAAATGACGCTCGTGCCACTGGTAAAAGACACTGCCCCAGGGCTGAAATATCTCCTTTGTCGGATCAAGCGCCTCGGTTGCCACTGGCGATGTGAGATCCGGCTTGCCATGGCAGCAGTAGATCAGCTTGAAATACTGCTGAATAAAAGGCTCCACGATGATGTTCGGGTGCTGAAGTTTGACGGTGACAAAACCGATATCGCACGTATATCGTTCCACAAAGTGATAGATCTGAGCAGAGAGATTGGTGGTGATGGACAGATTGATCATCGGTTCCTGCTGGAGAAGCCGCCGGTAGACCGGAGCCAACACAGAGGCGTTCAGACTGTCGATGCAGGCGATGGAGAGCCTTGTCCTGCCGTGATCGCTGTTCATATCCACTGATTGCTGGCACAGTTCGATGATCTGTTCCGCCATTGGGAGAAAAGACAGGCCTGCCGGTGTCAATTCTATACCGCGCGTTCCCTTTTTGCGCACGATCAAGGATACGCCCAGTTCCGTTTCAAGCTGCTGTAAGCGTTTGCTGACGCTGGACTGAGAGACATAAAGCTGCTCCGCTGCCCTGGATACACTGTTGGTGCTGACAATTGTGAGAAAAGTTACTAATGTCTCTCTGTCCATAAGATCCCTCTTTATTATTGTTCTTTGGGAGCAGGGACGTCATTTTTTCCCTTGCTCTTATAATCAATGAAGGACGCCACGAGCAGAACGGCCACGCCGACAATATCGGTGATATGCTCCGGAATGATTAACAGCAGAGCGGCTACACCGTAAGCGATGCGAATCGGCAGCGCAGTTTTGTGGAAGCTGTATCCAGCGCCTGCGATGGCAATATACAGCACGCCAAATGTCGTTGTGAGCAACGTGATCACGATCTCCGCGATACCTGCATTTTCCAGAAGAATGGCAGGATTGTAAACGAACATGAACGGGATGATAAAGCTCGGCGCAGCGATTTTCAGACCCTGCACGGCCACATCGAATGGTTTGCAATTTGCAATGCCGGCCGCGGTAAAGGAGGCGATGGCCACCGGCGGCGTAATATTGGAGTAGCAGGAGAAAATGAAAACGAACATGTGGGCTGCCATAGGCGTCACATTCATACGGATCAGCGCCGGAGCTACAATGGTTGCAACCAGAATGTAGCAGGCAGCGGCGGGAAGACCCATACTCAGGATTATACAGCAAAAAGCGGTAAGGAACAGAGCAAATAAAAGATTGTTGCCGGAGATCTGCGTAATGTTGTAGGTGATGACCTGACCAAGACCGGTCAGATTGCACACGCCGACGATGATACCAGCGACAATGCAGGCGATCATTGCCGTCAACGATGCCTTTGCACCGCTGATCAGGGCACCGATGATCTTTTTGAAGGTGATCCGATCCTTCTGCACGAGACCGGCAAGAAGCGTAACGAAAATGCCGATGAACGCGGCGAAGATCGCGGTGTAGCCGATCAGCATGGAGATGATGATCGCAATGAGCGGGGTGAGGAGGAGAATGCGGCGCTTGAGGTCGTGGATGGGCGGGATCTCATCCTTGCTGAGACCATGGTTGCCAAGGCGCAGCGCGGTGAAGTGCACCCACATATAGACGGAGAAGAAGTAGAAGATCGCGGGGAAAATGGCAGCACGCATGATGCTGCTGAACGGCACGCCCAGATACTGCATCATCAGGAACGCGGCCGAACCCATGATCGGCGGCATGATCATGCCGCCGGTGGAGGCAACGGACTCGACTGCGCCGGCAAATTCCGAAGAGAAGCCGACCTTTTTCATCATTGGGATGGTGAACACGCCCGTCGTTGCCACGTTGGCGGCGGAACTGCCGCTGATGGTGCCCATCAGGCCGCTGGAGATGACGGCAACCTTTGCAGGGCCGCCGGCGCGTGCACCGGCGATGCGGTTGGAGGCATCATTGAAGAATTCTGCAACGCCGCTTGAAGAGAGAAACGCGCCGAACACGATGAACAGGAACACATAGCTGCACGCGACCTGGGCCGTCATACCGTACAGGCCTTCATCGACCATGTACATGCGCATCAGAAAGCGCTTGAGCGTGTAGCCGCCATGTCCAAGAAGCCCTGGAATGTAGCGTCCAAAGAGCGCATACAGAGAAAAGATCACAGGCAGGATTGCCATTGCATTTCCCACTGCGCGGCGCGCAGCGATGATGACCAGTGCAACGGCGAGAAAACTCATCACCGTATCCATTGTGGTCATCTGGAGATTGCTCATGGAAAAGCGATCCGTCACAAGAAAGGTGTAGAGGCCAACTCCAAAGCCCATGACGGACAGAACCACATCATAAGCCAAAAGGCGGCGGCCCTTGATTTTGGTCGGATACAGCAGGAAGATCAGACACAGGGTAAAACCAAGGAAGATGCCGCCCTTTTTCATGCCGGTAAGGGGATAAATGCTGTTGGTGATAATGCCGACCAGCGAAAAAATCACACAGATGACAGAAATTACCTTTTTGAGGGTCGCTGAACCGCTGTCATCGTATTCACGCCCCTCAGGATCTTTGATCTTGATGTTATTTTCGTTACTCATATTTCCTCCATAGAGATATCAGAAGGGCGGGGAGATCGCGTGCGGTCTGCCCGCCCTTCCGGGCCATTCTAAATTAGAAGGCCTCTTTAGATCACTGGGCTAAGCCGAGTTCCTGAAGAGCACGCAGGGAACCGTCGTGCAGGGGCACGCCGGTGGACAGCGCAGCCTCGTAGGGGTTCTGCGTCGCATAGCAATCCAGACCAGCATAAGCCTCGCGCAGCCAATCGAGGTTGGAGAAAGTCGTCTTGGTCAGAAGATAGGCATCATTCTCGGGGAAATCAGCGGTAGCGCAGAGGAAACCGTTGTGCGCAAGCGTCAGGATGTCCTCGTCATAACCGGTGTAGGTGCCGCCGGGGATGGTGGCCTTGACGATCCAGCTGTTGGCAGCGGTGATCTTGTCGATCTCATCCTGCGTGAAGCTGACGAGCTCAAGGTTGGAACCGGCAGCAGACACGGCATCCATAACATTGGAGTCGGGATACTGACCAAAGACGATAGTCATGTCCATCAGGCCGTTCTTCATGGCCTCAAGCGCCTCGCTCATGGAAACATACTGCGGGTCAAAGTCATCGAACGACATGCCGATGGCGTCGAAGATCAGCGTATTCGTGGTCATGTTGCCGCTGCCGGACAGACCGACGCACACACGCTTGCCGCGGGCGTCAGCAAGGCAGTGAATATCCGCGTTCTTGCGGGCGATGATGTGGTAGTAAGCCGTGGTCAGAGGCGCGATAATGCGCATTTCCTCATGCGGATCGCCTGCAAAGGCGTTTTCACCGCTGTAAGCGTCCTTAATGAGGTTACTCTGTACGATGCCCAGGTTGGTCTCGCCACTGATGAGAAGATTCAGATTTTCTGCAGAACCGGAGCTGGAGTTGGCGGAGGCGACTGCACCGGGAATTTTCTCGGTCCAGAGCTGCGTAATGGCGATACCAACCGTGTAATAAAGGGAACCGCCCTGTGCCGTGCTGACATAGACTTTCTGAGACAGGGTATCAGAGGCTTCTTGATTCTGAGAATCGTCAGAGTTGTCGGAGGGGTCTGCGGACTGGTCACCGCAGGCGGTGAGGGACAGGACCATCGCAAGAGCGAGGATCAGCGCAAGAAGTTTCTTTTTCATGATTTCTCTCCTCTAAAAGTATTATATGGTTCCAACAAAGGCGACACGCTCGCCGCCGTTGACGTTGGGCTGATAGGGAAGACTGACTGTATACATATCATGCTCGGCGCGGACCTCTTCAACAACATCGCCGTACACGTTGTATACTTTGCTGAGGATCTCACCTTTTTTCACAAACTGATGCGGTTTGACCTGAGCAATGGCCAGACCGTCGTGCTTGCAGCGAATTACTTCACGGGAAGAAAGAATGATCTGGTTTTCCGGGACCTTGGGCTCGCCGGGAAGAACGTTATAATACCGCATGACATTTCTGGCACCCTGTGCGGCAAAGTCGATATATTCCGTCTCCGCCCATTCAGAATGACCCGTCTCGGCCATAAAACTTGGAATACTGGCCTGCGCACAGAGGACATCCATCTGCTTGTCCACAGGAGACGGCTCGTTGAGTTTTTGGGTCATATCCAGTGTGCAGATCATTGGAGAACCAAATACTTTTGCAATATTTAGAATTTCTTGACTGATTTTTTCATCAGGATATTTTTTAATGACAGTGTAGGGCTTGGAGTCCTGACCAAAACCCCAGCAGTGAAGGTCCACCACGGCGGTAGCAAGGCGCTTAATCTCACAAAAGAGCACATAGGCCAGTTTCTCGGTCATAGTGCCATCCATGCGGCCGGGGAAGACTTCGCCCATATTGCTACTTTCACCCATACCAGCATTTCCTTCAAGAAACGACAGGCGTTTCTTTTCACGGTAGGCCAAAGGATTGCAGATCGGGGTAATGATCACGGCACCGCGGACATCCTTTGGGTCGATCTCGCGGGCTAGCTTCTGTGCAGCCAAAGTACCATTGAGTTCATTGCCGTGTACGCAGGCGTTGACCCAAACAGTGTTGCCATCTTCTGCACCATTGATTATGATGAACGGAAGATAGACCTCGGTTCCGGTAGAAAATTCACCCGCCAGCAGTTTGCCACGGACTTTTTCACCACACTGGGCTGTCGTCTCTCCAATTGTGATAGGTGTCTTCATTGATCTCCTCCTGTTCTGAAAACTCTTGTCATAGCGAATCTGTCATTATTCCGTTGGTTATTCTAACTACAATTTTTATGTTTCACATTATAGCCTTGCTACAATGCGATGTAAAATCCGATTTTGGCCTTAAAATATTCCTAACAGGAATATTTTAACTTGTATCTATTGGAGCCTAAGTGGATATCCTACCTACCCAAATACCCCGCTGACATTACCATTCATTACGGCCTTCGTATTTGGAATACTGCAGAATAACATCTCTCGGCAGCTTACTCAGCAGCTTTTCCGCCCGTTTGTAGCGCTCTTCCAGCACGGCGAGCTTTGCGCGCTGTTCGGCGCTTTTGCGGCGCTCGGCGGTCAGCTCGTCTCTCAGCGCGTCGTTTTCCTCGACGCTGCGCCGCTGCATGGAAAGCGATTGTGACACAGCTGCCTGCATCCGCTGAATTTCCGTCTGAAACGACTCCACCTCCGGCAGGAGCTGTTTGAGCAGCGCTGCCGCCTCCTCGCGCTTCTTGCCCGCGTTCAGTACATTGATGCCGTTCAAGGCTGCTTCCAGCCTTTCCAATTTGGCGTCCATCGCCGTGACTTTCTTGTACCACTGCGGCGTCAGGTGCCTGCGCTTGGTCTCCACCGCGGGCGCGCCGCGCTCCAGCTCTGGCCACCGTTCCGACATACAGGCATAGAAATCGTCCTGCCATTGGATCATCGCTTTCTTGTTACCGAGAATTTCTTTGGCAGACAGCCGGTTGTCCTTCGTCAGTGGCACAAAGCACAGATGCAGGTGCGGCGTTTTCTCATCCATGTGCACCACGGCGGAAAAGATATTCTCCTCGCCCACGCGCTCTTTGAGAAAGCCGAGCGCCCGCTCAAAATACTCCGGCATTTCTGATTCATGTGCTTTTGCAAACTCCGGGCTGGTCGTGATCAAAGTCTCCACAAATTTCACGCTGTCCCTGCGTACCCGGCAGCCCGCCATGCTGATGCGGTGTCGGATCTCCTGCCCGTAGCTCCAACGCGGCGCGATCAAATGATAGTTCTGCACGGTGCGGCTTTTGTCGATATCGGGATTGCTGGCATACTCCTCCTTTGTCCTCTCGTGGTGGGCGTCAATGGATCTGGCGGCGCCGCCCTTTTGTTTTGCAAATCGTAAAATGGTATAAGCCATTACTGTTCCTCCTTTGTCGTGTTTGGGGACGAGGGAACGGAGAATCCCCATCACGACTTTCTGAAAAAGTGCGCCCGACAGATGACGATACCGTCATCTGCCGTTCTTCTTTTTCGGCCCGGTTCAAAATTACGGACCGGCCGCCGCCAGTCCGTGATTTCTCCCGTCCCCCGTCGTGATGGGTATAACACACTAGACTTTGTGCCAAAGTCCGTGTGCCAGCCGTTCCCTCTGGACTCCCTCAAGCGGTCATTTCCTGCCGCCTCCCGGCGCGGGAAATGACCTTGCCGGTGTACGGTATGTCCGATAATATACGGTATTTTGAGGGGATACCCCCACTCCCATTTTTACCGTACATACCGTACATTACCGTACACCGTCCCACCGTAGCGAAAGGCTCTTGCCCTCTCTTGTGCGCTGGGCAACATAGCGAATGTTGTATTTCCGCAGCAGCGTATCTTGCCGCGCGTTCAGTGTCCGCACGATCCAGTTCGGCGTAAAGCTTTGGTTGCTGTCCATCTCAGGGAGACATTGCGCAAGCTCCGTCGCCGTGCCGTTCCACGACGGGTTTTCTTCGTTTACCAGCCGGGAAAGAACTTCGAGCAGCGGGCATGGAGGTTCTCTGTAAGGTTCTATTTCCGCCTCGAGCAGCTCCCAGCATAGATGCGCAGCAGCAAACCGGAGATGCAGTCGGAGCTGCGGCTGGTCACGCCCGACCACCTCCAAAACAGCGTCCGAGGCTGTGCGCTTATCTTTATGTAGGAGCAGCGCACCATCCGCCGCGCCCATCAAGCCATTGGTGCCGGAGATCATGTTGAACACATCCTCTGCGCCCTCCTTGCGCGTATGATGAACGACCAGCACGGTGACGCCGAAGGTATCGGAAAACTCCTTCAGCCTTGCCAGCGTATCGTAATCGGCGGCATAACTGCCGTTATCCGGCGTCCGTCCGCGCACCCGCTGCAAGGTGTCAATGATGATCAGCACCGTGTCCGTGTGCTCACTCCAAAAGTCGCTCAGCCGTTCCGTCAAGCCTTCGTCCAGTGTTTCGGAAAAGACGGAGAGGATCAAGTGCTCGCTGTCCTGCTCCGTCATCTGTGCCAGACGCTTCTGCAATCGCTCACAGGTATCCTCTAAGGCAAGATACAAAACCGTACCCTGCCGGGAAGAAAAGCCGAGGAAGGGCGTTCCCATGCTCACCTGATAGGCCATCTGCAAGACGAGAAAGGACTTGCCGATCTTCGGCGCACCGGCGAGGAGGTAAGTCCCCGCCGGCAGCAGTCCGTCGATGACCGCCGGACGGACACGAAAGCATGTTTCCATCAGCTCCGGCATGGTCATGATCTGGATCTTTCCAAACTGCTTGTGCGTTTCTTCAATGTCTGTTATACTGTCTGTGCGTGCAAGCGCAGACGGCTGCTCCCCATCTGGTGCAACAGATGGAATCGGGGCAGTCGTTTCTTTTTCAATTCGCATTCCCACCTCCCGTGTTCTGCTCGATCCAGTCGATGAGCTTGTCCTTCGGCACAAGCAGCCGCTTGCCAATGCGCAGCGTGGGAAAGGTCCTCGTGTTGAGGAGCTGATACGCTCCCGCACGCGAGATGCCCAGCGCCGCCGCAAGCTGATTGGCGTTCAGCACCGCGGGCAGATTTTCATAGTTGTTCATGTATGACCTCCTTCAAAAATTTCAGTTGACATTATGGACTATAAAGATTATAATGCACAATGTAACTATCGTGGTTTGATTGTATAATGTTGGTACGGAAAAGTCAATAGATAATTTCCGACATCTATTTTGATATATCTAACAGGAGGACAGCTATGGTCTTTCCCGAACACATGGAGTTCCGGTATTACATCACGCCGGAACGAAAAGAACACTTTGCGCTGTATGACAGGACATTCGGCAGCCGCATGACCTATCTGGAACTGACGCAGGCCCTCGGTCAATGTCTCGTCGATCTTTATGATACGGACTTTTATGACACCTACTGCACTCTTTCCGAGATTAACAAGCTGGTACGAGCGGAAAAGGACGAAGCTGCGTGGAGGAAGCTGCTGGAGCTGTCGATGCCGCTTTGCAAGGTACACCCTTTCTTCGGCCTGCTCGTGAAAGAGCTGAGCGAGCTGGAATCAGCATACGCACACGGTCAGGATGCCGATGCAGCGATTGTCCTTTCATTCGCCAAAGATATTGAAGCCATCGTCCGTGATGCAAAGGCCCTGATCGAAGTATACCTGGATGACCGGTACAAGCCGGACTACTCCACGGCAGAGCGTTACCGCGAGGCGCATTACGACGCACTGCTCCATTTCGACGATATGCGCTATGGCGAACTTGCCACAGAGGAGGTCATGCTGGACAGCCCTGCGTATGACAGCGCCTACCATTACAGCGTGGAGATACTGCGGGAGCGTGGGATCAAGACTGCGCTGCGTGAGGTGCTTTACCCAAACACCGTGCGCGACCTCTACAACTACTTGAAGGCGTACTGTCTCCGCCTGCCGCTGGCGATCCACAAGTGCAAAAACTGCGGCAGATACTTCGTTGTGACCGGCAACATCACGCAGGACTACTGTACGCGGTTGATGGAAGGCTCGGAAAAAACCTGCCGCCAGATGGGAGCGGTGGTGCAGTATCAGAGCAGGCAGATGAAGAACCCCGCCACAAGGGAGTTTACGCGCTCTTATAAGGCCCACAATGCCCGTGTGCGATACGGAACGATGGCCAAGGCAGAGTTCACCGCATGGTCGAAGACGGCGCGGGAAAAGCGCGATGCCTGCGTGGCAGGCAAGCTGTCCCTTGAAGACTTTGTGGCGTGGTTGGACAGCGACAAGCAGCGATAAAACAACGGACTGACCGTTTTATATTTCAGAGGAACAGGAGGTTATTTTGACGACCAAGGCAACAAAAAACGCCAAGGGCGGCGGCACCATCCGCAAGCGTTCAGACGGACGCTGGGAGGCACGCTACACCCTCGGCATTGATCCCAAGACGGGAAAGCAGATACAAAAATCGGTTTACGGCAAGACGCAGAAAGAAGTCCGCCAAAAGCTCACCGCCATCACCGCGGAGATCGACAGCGGAGTATACCAAGAGCCTTGTAAAATGATCGTGAATGAATGGCTTGATATTTGGCTGAAAGACTATCAGATCGGCGTCAAGGATTCCACAGCGTATCTCTACGAACGGCAGGCTAAGCTGTATCTGCGGCCTGCACTCGGCAATATTCCGCTTGAAACACTAAAGGCTCATATGGTCCAGCGCCTTTATAACTCGCTCTCGCAGGAACACGACGGACAACCTGCCCTAAGTGCTAAAACCATCAAGAACATTCACGGTGTGCTGCACAAAGCGCTCCAACAAGCCGTCCTTCTCAACTACATTCGTTACAATCCGACGACTGCGTGTGTTCTGCCCAAAATCGTCAAAAAAGAGATCCATCCGCTGACCAACCAACAGACCGCTCAGCTTTTGAATCTCCTAAAAGGCGGCAAGTATGAAATTCCGCTCACCGTTGATCTCTTCACCGGCTTACGCGAGGGTGAATTGCTCGGCCTGATGTGGGACTGCGTTGATTTTGAAAAGGGTACGATTCTCGTCAATAAGCAGCTCCGTAGAAGCCAGCGAAAGGGTGGGACTTATTACTTCTCCCCACCGAAAAACAACAAGAGCCGCACCATCACACCCGCACCGTATGTGATGAAGCTGCTGCAAGCGCAGAAGGTGCAGCAGGCCAGGCAGCGGTTGATGGCAGGCCCGGCGTGGGAGGACAGCGGCTTGGTGTTCACCAATGAGTTTGGACGCTATGTCTCCTACCGTGCGATCTTCGACTGCTTCAAGCGTATCGTGAAACGCATCGGCCTTCCCGACGCAAGGATACACGATCTTCGCCATACCTACGCCGTGAACTGCATCCGCGCCGGTGACGATATCAAAACCGTGCAGAGCAATCTCGGTCATGCGACTGCCGCCTTTACTCTTGATGTCTACGGTCATTTTACAGACGATATGCGCTCGGTCAGCGCGCAGCGCATGGAAGGCTTCATTACAAATGTTCTCAATTTATAAAGGGTACGATAAAGGGTAAATGGCACCTCAGGGCAATAAAAAAACCTTGAAGCCACTGAAGCTTCAAGGTTTTTTCTGGTGCGCGGTACAGAACTCGAACCGGCAAAAAGGTGTTTTAGATCGTCCCTGCCTATGCCAACCGGTACCATAATGTGGGGAAGTCATGCGATTTTATTGCCATCTCATGTTAGGTAATCTTATCTCGTATCAATGCAGAAAGGCTAAAAATAAGGCTGAATTTTAGCTGCCGCACAGGACATGCCTTTTTCGTCAGAAGCCTGCTACCTACGCTTGGTCTTAGCGGTGTCATGTCCAAAAATTGAAAACAATTCAAACTCGTAGGAGTGTTCCATATAGTTCAAACGATGAAGGCCATTGATTTTACTCAAGGGAATACTCCGCGCACGGCTTTATCGTTGTCTCTGGACTACGCATACTACACCTGACCTTGCAGATGATGTAGTATTGCATAGCCGTACTGCAGAGCAGTTCCATTCGTCCCTTCCCTTATACTCTCAAACACTTACGCTAAATTGTTGCGATTCGTATTGGAGTCTCTCACTGTTGAACACGCCGAGCGTTACGTTTTTTACTGCACCGACGCCGCCGACTGACACCAGCATGATCTGCTCTCTTTCACCCCCCGGCACACAGCGTCTCAAAAGCTCTCCTCTTCCGGATGCGCAAAATCACACTATTTTTACTTGTCAGCCTCGGCATACTTCGTTATGATATGTCAAGAAATTATCTGATGATTTTCGCTTCAAAATGACAAATTGTACGGGGAGGGGTCTATAATGGAATTACATTCTCAGCAGGTACGCGCACTTGCACCAGAGAGCGATCCGCTGAAGATCGGCATGGGATGGACGATTGATGACCTGAGCAAACCCCAGATCATGGTGGAGAGCACCTTTGGCGACAGCCATCCCGGCAGCGCGCATCTCGATCAATTTGTAAGACAGGCCGTGCAGGCGGTCAACGAGCACGGCGGCAAAGCCGCCCGCTATTTTGCCACCGATCTGTGCGACGGTATCGCACAGGGACACGACGGCATCAATTACTCCCTCGCCCACCGTGAAGCCATCGTCGATCTGGTGGAGGCGCAGGCGAACGCAAGCGGATTTGACGGCGTCATATTCATCGCAAGCTGCGACAAGGCCGTCATGGTCCATGCCGCGATCTCCGGCTCCACCAACGCGACGATGCACCTGCCCGCCATCGCGCACGAATTCGGCATCGCGGCCGTGCTGCACGGCGACGCGGTCTTTATCCGCTATGAGGGTCCGCGCGGCAGCGGGATGCCCGAGATGTTCTATACCGGCGAGGCCATCTGCGCAGACCCGGCGCTCGCTTCCAGCGTAGCTCTCATCACCGACGGGCGCTTTTCCGGCGCAAGCCGCGGCCCGGTCATCGGCCACGTCAGCCCCGAGGCTGCTGTCGGCGGGCCGATCGCGCTGGTGGAAGAGGGCGATCTGATCCGCATCGATGTTCCCGGCCGCGTGCTGGCGATCGTCGGCGTGAAGGGCGAGGAAAAAACGCCTGGCGAGATCGACGCCATTCTTGCCGCGCGCCGCGCGCGCTGGCAGGCAAAGCCGCCCAAATACAAAAAAGGCCTGCTCAAGCGTTATACCGAGCATGCCGTGAGCCCCATGAAGGGCGCCTATATGGAATGATCCTGACCGACAAAAAATGGGATGTACCGCGCGGTACATCCCATTTTTTATCATTTTTTCAGCTTTTCCAGCTCGCTGAGAAGGCCGTCGCCGACCGCTTTGAATTCTTCCGCGCTCAGCGTCACCTTCGGCAGCGTATCGGTAAAGGGTCCGCCCCACTGCAAACCGTCCCGATGCTTCGGAACGAGGTGCACATGGAAATGCGAAACGATATCGCCGTAGATCGCGTAGTTGATCTTATCTGCCTTCGTGTAGTTCGCGATCGCGTGCGCCATGAGGGAAACCTCGGCAAAAAAGCCGCTGCGCTGCTCGTCATCGAGCTCGAGCATCTCGTCGTGATGACCCTTGAGCGCCACGACGCAGCGTCCCTTGTGCTTCTGGTCGTTGAAGAGATAAACATCCGACCACTGAAGCTCGGTCAGCGGCGTCATCAGCGCCAGCAGCCGCTCGTCCTTTTCGCAGTAAAAGCAGCTCATCCGCTTTACCTCTGCACTCTGCCGGTGCCGTCGCCGCCCATGAGCTTGGTCACGTCGGAAACATTCACGCGGTTGAAGTCGCCGATGACCGAGTGCTTCAGGCAGCTCGCTGCCACGGCAAACTCCAGCGCGGACTGCTTGTTCTCATAGTGGTTGAGACCGTAGAGCAGGCCGCCGGCAAAGCTGTCGCCGCCGCCGACGCGGTCCACGATGTCGCGGATCTCGTACTTCTTGGAAACGTAGAAGTCCTTGCCGTCGTTCAGGCAGGCCGCCCAGCCGTTCCAATCGGCACTGTGGCTCTCGCGCAGCGTGATGGCGATCATCTTCATATCGGGATACGCCGCGAGCACTTTGTCGCCGAGCGCCTTGTACTTTGCGCGGTCCAGCTCGCCGGACTCGACGTTCACATCGTCCACGGTGATCTCAAGGGACTTCTGCACGTCTTCCTCGTTGGCAATGGCCACGTCGACATACTTTGCGATCTCGCGCATGACCTCGCTGGCCTTCTTGCCGTACTTCCAGAGGTTCTTGCGGTAGTTGAGGTCGCAGGAGACGGTGATGCCGCGCTTCTTCGCCTCCTTGACAGACGCAACGGAAAGCTCCATCGCGCTCTCGCTGATGGCGGGCGTGATGCCGGTGATGTGGAACCACTCCACGCCGTCGAACGCCTTGTCCCAGTCGATATCGCCGGGCTTGGCCAGCGCGATGGCGGAATAGGCACGGTCGTAGACGACCTTGCTCGGGCGCTGGTTTGCGCCGCCCTCGAGATAGTAGATACCCATGCGGCCCTCGCCCGTGACGATGCGCTTGGTGTCAACGTCGAAACGGCGCAGCTCCGCTTTGCAGGCGTCCGCGATGGCATTGTCGGGCAGAACGGTCAGGAACGCCGCGTCCTCACCGTAGTTGGCAAGGGAGACGGCCACGTTGGCCTCGCCACCGCCGAAGGTGGCCTCGAGCATCGGGGACTGGAAGAAGCACTCCTGTCCGGGCGCCTTCAGGCGCAGCATGATCTCACCGAAAGTCAGAAATTTCATCGTTCGTTCCTCCCTTACTTCTGCAGCAGGTGGACGGCAAAGCCGCCGAATTCCTGCTTGAGATAGACCGCGACCATCTTCTCGCCCTTGTACTTGGCGGTGGACTCGTCAAGCGTGAAGCCGTTCTTGGCAAGCTCCGCCGCCGCGCGGGGAATGGAATTGGTCTTGACCGCAATGTGGCCGTTCTTGCCGAGATAGGGGCTCTTCATGACCTCCACGCCGCTGCCGGCGAAGTTGGAGCTGTTGCCCTCCTTCACGCCGAAGCCGAAGGCCGCGTCGAGCGCGCGGCACACCGCAAGGGACTCCTCCGCGTCGCCGGCGTTCACGCCGACGTGCGCGATCTCAAAGCCGAGCGCGGTCTTGCGCGCCTCCTTGCAGAGGCTCGTGATCTTGTCGAAGTTGTGCGCGGCGATGTCCGCCTTGGCGCACAGCCAGCTGCCGCCGACGGCATGGATGAACGGCGCGGAGATATACTCGGCAAGGTTCTTGTCGTTCACGCCGCCGGTGGGGATGAACTTGATGCCGCCGAAGGGACCGGAGAGCGCCTTCATTGCGCTCAGGCCGCCGTAGACGTTCGCCGGGAAGAACTTCACGACCTTCAGGCCGTGGGACATCGCGGCCATAATCTCGGTCGGCGTGACGCAGCCCGGAGTGATGGCGACGTTGTTCTCCACGCACCAGCTCACGACCTCCTCGCTGTAGCCCGGGGAGACGATGAACTTTGCGCCGCAGGAGACGGCCTTCTTGCACTGCTCGAGCGTGATGACCGTGCCCGCGCCCACGAGCATGTCGGGGCATTCCTTGGCGACTGCCGTGATGGAGTCGGCGGCTGCCGCAGTGCGGAACGTGATCTCCATCACGTCCACGCCGCCCGCAAGCAGCGCCTTAGCAGTCGGCACCGCGTCGGCCGCATCGTCGAGCACGACGACGGGCACCACTGCCGCGTTATAGAGTCTTTCTAATGCTGTCACACCAGCATTCTCCTTCCTCCATTCGGAGCAATGATCTGTCCGGTAATATAGCGAGCCGCATCGGACACCAAAAAAAGCACCGTATCAGCAATATCCTCCGTTGTCGCAATACGTTTCATTGGAGTCACATCAATCTCTCGCTGAATCATTTCCTGACTAAGTGTTGCCCGTAGCAGCGGTGTATCTGTCGTCGGGACAGGAATGACATTAACGTTTACATTATATGGTGCCATTTCCTTTGCAAGCGATGTTGTAAATCCAATCGCGCCAGCTTTGGCCGTAGCGTAGTGCGCGCAGTAATCGCCACCTGCAAGGGCAAATCCAGAGCTAATATTAACGATCTTCCCTGACAGCTGTTCTTTCATATATGGAAATGCTGCTCTACACATATAGAACATGCTATAAAGATTCAGGCGAATAATCCGATCCCAATCATCATCTGACAATGTCTCAAAGCCACGAGGCTGCTCGCCTCCACCTACGCTGTTAACTACAATATCCACACTGCCAAACTTCTGCTTTGTCTTATCCACAAGTCGTTTTATGCTCTCCGATGAAAGCGCATCAAAAGAACAGAATTCTGCGCACCCACCATCCTCGCGGATTTCCTCTACAGTCTGCAATCCAAGCTCATCATTGATATCACAGATTATGACTTTTGCACCGTAAGATGCAAGTCCTTTTGCGATTCCTTTTCCAATTCCCTGTGCAGAGCCAGATACAATTGCCGCTTTCCCCGCAATTTTCAAATAATCTTTCATCATTTTTACCCATGCATCCATGCCCCGCCGTTAGGGCAAATAACCTGTCCCGTCAAATACTCAGCTGCCTCCGAAACCAAATATGTAATTGCGGCTGCCTGATCCTTCGGCTCACCCACACGATGCCATGAAATACTGTTCTTCTTTTGCTCCCAATAGCTCCTGCGAGACATTCTCGTATCCGTCAAGCCCGTGCCAAGCGCGTTGACATTGATCTGAAATGGCATCAACTCTGTTGCCATCTCCTTTGTCATTCCGATCAGGCCCGCCTTCGCTGAGGCATAGTGAACGTCCGTATTATCACCGATAATACCGGAGCCCGAACTGACGTTACAGATTTTTCCGTGCTTTTTCTCTTTCATATAAGGGAGAACCGCCATGGAGAACATATAGGCGCTGGTCAGATTCAAATGAATCAGCCGGTCCCACTCCTTTAGATCTACCTGATCCAATGTCTTTCCCCCGCCAAAGCCTGCCGCGTTATTTACCAGAATATCTATGGAACCAAGCTGTGCGGCGACCTCCTCGACGGCTCGCTCTATCTGCTCCTGACTACCGACATCGCAGGCGACCGCGATTGCGGTCCCTCCGCAATTCGTAATATTCTGTGCTACTCGTTCGGCGCGGGCAATTTCAATGTCGCAAACAGCGACCTTCGCACCAAGGTTTGCGAGCATAGTTGCTGTCGCCTCTCCGATGCCGTTACCGGCGCCGGTCACGATGGCCACTTGCCCCTCCAGCCCAAAATAATCAAGCGTAGCTTTCCAAGTCTTTTCTGTCATAATATTCTCCCTACTTTCCGCGTCTACCGCCAAGGTATGCTTCCACAATCGAGCTATCGCTCGCCAACTCCTGCCCGCTGCCGCTCTTTACAATCCTTCCTTGCTCCATCACATAAGCGCGGTTTGCGATTGTCAGTATTTTTTTTGCATTCTGCTCGACGACTATAACCGAAATTCCGGACCTGTTGACACGCTGAATCATATCGATTACATCATTAACAATCAGCGGCGCAAGTCCCAGGGACGGCTCATCAAAAAGAATTGTTTTCGGATTCGACATCAGTGCACGCGCAATCGCCAGCATTTGCTGCTCCCCGCCGGAAAGCGTTCCGGCCAACTGCCGCTTGCGCTCTCCCAAACGGTTAAACATGGCATATGCCTTTTCCATGTTCTCCGTATTATCCTTGACGGTATACGCACCCATTTTCAGGTTTTCTTCAACTGTTAAGTTTGGGAAAATCCATCTTCCCTCTGGAACCAGAACAATATTGCGCTTAACCACATTGTGCGGCTCCGCCGGCAGTCTTTCCCCATCGCAGAGGATCTCACCGATATTTGGCTTGAGCAGACCTGCAATGCACTTCATCAGGGTGGATTTTCCCGCGCCGTTCGCCCCGATGATTGCGGTAATTTCCCCGGAGTTCGCTGCTAAATTGATCCCGCGCAGCGCCGTAATCTTTCCGTAAGAGTAGTGCAGATTTTTGATCTCAATCATGTTTCATTCTCCCCCCAGATAGGCTGCTATTACATCCGGATTGCTTTGAATGCTCTCTGGCGCTCCGGTTGCAATCTGCGTGCCAAAATTGATAACAGTAATTTTGTCGCACACATCCATAATAACATCCATGTGGTGATCGATGATAATAATCGTTACATCGTGCTTATCGCGCAGCTCCTTGATAATTTCTGTCAGCTGGCGGGACTCTTCCTCGTTCATGCCTGCAGCCGGTTCGTCGAGCAGCAGCAACTTGGGAAAGGTAACCATTGCGCGGGCAATCTCAAGACGGCGTTGCATTCCATATGGTAAATTTCGGGCCAGCACATTCGCCTGTTCCCATAGGCCTACTTCCCTGAGGTATTCTTTGCACTCGTTATCAAGCCTTGCCTCTTCGCTTCGACAGCGAGAGGTTCTTAGAATGCCGTCTAAAAAGCCATAGTGGACGTTTTTCTGACATGAGGTCTTTACATTCTCATAGCAGGTCAAATCCGAAAACAAACGGATATTCTGGAATGTACGCGCCACGCCTGCCTGAGCGATTTTATGCACGGGCATTCCGTCAAGCTGGGTACTCTCCAGAAAGATATGTCCCTCTGATGGGTGATACACGCCGGTAATCATATTAAAAAGCGTAGTCTTTCCCGCTCCGTTCGGCCCGATAATTCCAAATATCTCGTTTTTGTTTATATCAATCGATACATTATTTGTTGCGATAACTCCACCAAAGTTTTTATGAAGTCCTTTAATGGAAAAAAACGGGAGGTTATTCATGCTCTCCATCCCCCTTCCGGACCACTCCATTCATTCGATGTAACCGCTGCCGCATTTGCATTCCGAACTGTCGAATGGCCTTCGGTGTTAATTCCTTGCCACCAACAAGGCCCGTAGGACGGAAAATAATTGTAATAACTACCAGCAGTCCATAAAGAACCATTCTCCATTCCTGCGCCGAACCAAACCGGAGGAACTCGGGCAGCGGAATCAATACCGCGCCCGCGATCAGCGTTCCCGTGATGCTGCCGCGTCCGCCAAGGATTGCTGTCATAATCAGTTCGTTTGACTTGGCCATGTTGAACATCGTCGGGACAAGATAATGCATGTAATGTGCGAGCAACGCGCCGCTCAGCCCACACAGCGCACAACTAATCGCCATTGCCAGCAGTTTATGACGGAAAACGTCAATACCGCATGCGGCAGCGGCCAGTGGTTCCTCGCGAATTGCAATGCAATTTCTTCCAAGCTTAGAACGCTTGAAATTAGCAAGGAACACAACAACTGTTACCAATACGACCGCAACCATCCAAGCCTGGCTACCGGAAGGGATTCCCTGCAGCCCGCGCGCTCCGCCTGTGATACCGGTTAAATTCTGAATAATAATGCGAATTGCCTCTCCGATGCCCAGCGTAACAATTACAAAATAATCGCCGCTCATCCGCAACGTTAGGATGCCTATCAGTACGCCGATCAGCGCAGCGACCAATACTCCCGCCACGATACCGACAAAATTGGGTACGCCAAAATAAATCGTGATAATTGCGGAGGTATAGGCTCCAAGAGACATAAATCCGGCATGACCCATGGTAAACAGCCCTGTAAAGCCATAGAGGACGCTGACGCCAAGTATCGCTATCAAATAAATACAGGTCAACGTAAATACACCAATCCAATAATCCATGCTTTCCCTCCTAATTACGCCTTATCCTCAGAGGACCGCCCCATAATTCCCACCGGGCGAACAATTAAAATGATAACCAGCATCATATATGCGAACAAATCACGCAATGACGAAGAAATATAGCCCGCTATCATCGTCTCACCGATACCCAGAATCATTGCGCCGACCACAGCGCCCGGTATGCTCCCAAGCCCACCGACCACAGCGCTGACAAACGCCTTATTTGTCATGCTTGCTCCAAGCATGGGGTATGCCGTGTACTTGGCACCAAGGAGCGCCCCTGCAAGTCCTGCTAAAGAGCCGGCTACAAGAAATACTGTCAGGATGAGACGCTGAATATTGACTCCCATAATTGCCGTTGTATTCAAATCATAAGATGCCCCTCTGATTGCAAGGCCAAATCTGGTTTTTTGAATCAGAATTTCCACAGCAACCAACGCTACAACGCTTAGCAAAAATATGATCAAATCCACCTCTCCGACGGACGCTCCGAAAATAGAGATCATATCACCGGAGAAATTGACGGGATACGCGCGAAAACGGCTCGTAAATCCGATAATCATCAGGTTTTCGCCGATCGTAACTGTGCCAAGTCCCGCTATTGTCAAATAAATCCTTCGAACATTTTTCTTCAAAAGTGGGCTATAGGCAGTCTTTTGAATCAGCATCGCGGCTGCTCCCGCAACCGCAACCGCTGCAAGGATGCCCACCGTCAAGTTTTGAAGCGCTGTGCTTGTAACGAAGAATGCAACAAATGCGCCTAATGTAACAGTCAAGCTGTGTGCAAAATTAGTAAAGTTCAGAAGGCTGTAGATTAAGGAATAACCGACAGCCATCAACGCGTATATGCTACCTACCGAAAGTCCATTAAAAAGCTGTTGTAAAAACATGGTCATCCTCCACAGCTGGGAGACAGCAAAGCTGTCTCCCAGCATCTCCCCACGTAAGGTCAATTACTCTGTAATTTCAAAATCCGTAACACGCACAAAAGCGGCATCTTTAATCGTAAAAATCGTAGCTGAACGCAAGGGATTGTGATTCTGCGGCATCACGGTAATCTTACTTGTCAGGCATTGCAGTTCCTTTGTGTTCTCCAGTGCATCTCTGATCTTCTCCGAATTTGCTTCACCCGCAGTCTCAATCGCATTTTTCATCATAAGAAATGCATCGGTCGCGAAGAAGGCGTTTGTGCCAATTTCGCTTGGATAATAATCAAATTTCTCATGAAATTTTTCGCTGAATGCTTTTAAGGCATCGGAGGTAATATCTGTGCCGCTGACAAAATACCCGCCTTCCATAGCGTCCGCCGCAAGGGCAATTAAGTCGTCCACCTGCCATGCGTCAGGCCCGATCAGCTGCTGCGTAATGCCCATGTTTCTTGCCTGATTTGCAACCAGGCCAACCTCTTTGTAGTTTGCGGGAATAAACAGCGCGTCAAAATCCGTATTCGCAATCTTTGTCAGCTGGGCGCGGAAATCCACATCCCCGCTGTTGTACGCTTCGGTAATGACGACATTGCCTCCGCATTTCACAAAGGAATCCGTAAAGTTCTGCGTAACGCCCAGGGAATAATCACTGCCGATCTCATAGATAATCGCAACAGAACGAAGCCCCATCTCCTTGTAGGCATACTGCGCCATGACATCGCCCATTTGGGGATCGGAGAGGCAAACGCGGAAGGTATAGGGGTGTACTGTGCCGTCATCATCCTGCGTCAGCTTGCTGTTTGTTGCCGTTGTTGCAATCTGAGGGATATTAAACTGCGTGCAGACCTCTGAAAGCGCAATCGCGCACGCCGATGTATTACAACCAAACAGCGCGATACATCCATCTTGCTGGATTGCTTTCTTCGCCGCATTTGTGGTTTCAACTGCATCGCCGCGATTGTCATAGGTCTTCAGTTCAACCTCTTTTCCCAACAAGCCGCCAGCAGCATTAGTGTCTTCGACCGCCATCGTTAGAGCTTGCATTTCTGCTGTTCCCCAGATTGTATTCTCGCCTGTCAATGGTCCAATCCACCCCAAAACAATTTTGTCATTATTCTTGCCACAACCGATCAGGAGGGTGCTTACAGAAAGTGCGAGTACCAGAATAAATGTCATAATACGGTTTACTCGATGCTTTTTCATAGTTTTTCTCTCCTTTTTAATCAGTTAAATTAGTTGGCACTGTCAATCAGGGACAAGTAGAGCTCCGCAAACTCGTTGGCATCATTTACCGCTTGCGCAACACGATTGCGATTACGCATTGCTTCAGTCAGATTCAAATGATACTCCAGAGAATCAGGGGCCATCGCAGCGAGATCTACCGCTGCTGCAAGCATGGGAATAGCGCGTGCCGCCGGCGTATATGCGTAGGAATTCTGTTCAAAGCGATCGGTGTAGGTATAGAGAACCCATGTCAGGCAGCGGCTCAGCTTAAGCAATAAGGTATTGAGCAGCTTCACTCGATTATCTGTCATTGAGCAATCCGCCAGTTCGGCCCGGAAATCATTGATTCGGGCAATTTTTTGCTCCAGGGCGGAAAATCCTTCATAAATGCTTTTCATCTCAATGTAGGGGTCTGCTTTTGCCATAATATCCCGAAGGCTCTTTTTGGCATCTGCGCAGGTTCGCGTGAAGTCACAAGGCAGCACAGGGACATTTACATAATCGCAGATAATCGCGGCGGCAACATCCAGATCCTTTTTCAGGTTCTTTCTGTCAACTTTGTCCATACCGTCCTTTATGGTATGGTTCCACCAGCCCAAATTCGCTCCGTGCGTTTTCTCGATGTACTCGTCCGACATTCCCATGCGTCCAACGATAGAGGTGATGCCGATGCCAAAGAAGGACTGATCACCAAATTTATTCAGAGGCAGAACATTTGTGTCCTCGCCCAGCACTTCTTTGATTTTTGTCTTGGTGAAGTCCATCACCTCGCGCGATGCCGTGCATTCGTACTGCACCGCGTGAAGCATGCCGGTAGAGTCAATATTGATGCCACCGATACAGTTTTTCTGCAGATCGTCCCAGTGCTTGTCGACCCACCAGGTCGAACCGGCGCTCTCCGCAATCTCATGTCCATTCCAACAAACGAAATAGATGCTGCGCTTGATTTTACCCTTAAGTTTGGCCAACTGCTCCGCAAGGGTGATAATTGTACCGTCTCCGGTCGCGTTACAAGTCACGCCAGGCTCCCACGCATCGATATGGCCATTGACAAGCAGATATTTTTCCGGCTCTTCACTGCCGCGCAGAAACCCGACAGGGAAAGGAAGCACATCCCAGCTGCGCGTCGCCTGAGAACTGATATTGACCTTGACGTGTTCGTTTTTCTCGCACAGCGTTCTAAGATAGATTCCTCCACTGTGGGTCAGGCTGACGCCTATAATCTGGGGAATATCCTTCCATGTTTCAGGCGTTGGATTGCCCCAGACAGACTTCAGACCGCGTCCGCAGATATAGTCCTGCTCCGTCTTTCCGTCCTCGCCCCAGTTCGCGCACACCATCGCCGCGGCGCCATGCTCATAGGCGATCCTTGCCTTCTCTGGCGTAGCCGGGCTATAGGAGACCTCCACCAGGACCGCCTTGCCGCGCACATCCTTCCCCTCATAATCGCGGTAGTCGCCGGCGCCGAGATACAGAAGCTCCAGCTCAACTCCCTCCAGCGGCGTAGAGGAAATATGGCAGCACGGCCTGCTCTCCAGGGTCACTGTTTCCGGCTCAAGCACCTTTACAAAAGAGCCGACGGGGTTAGAATTATATGCTGTATATTCAGCAATTTCCGCCTCGAGTCCAAAAGAGCGGAACTTCTCAACAATCCATTCCGACGCTCTGCGATCGTCTCCCATACCGGAAATACGGCGAGGGAAATGCTCCGTCATGTAATTTGAATAATCCCAGTTCCTGTTCTCGTCCAGCTTTGGCTGAATTTTGGAAAACAACTCATTCATTATAAATTAGCTCCCTCTTTTATTTTTCGGTGGCAATCGCTTCGATCTCGATCACCATATCTCCTAAAAAATTACCGACTTGCATAGTGCTTCTTGCCGGCGGATTATTTGGGAAGAATTTTTTGTAGGCTTCATTGAATTTTGCAAAGTCCTCAATGTCCTTGACAAACACCATCGTTTTAATGATGTGGGCAAGATCCGACCCTGCCTCCTCCAGGATAGCTTGCATATTCTTCATAATCTGCTCGGTCTGCCCGATAATATCCCCCGGCGCAACCATTTTTTGCGTTTCGGGATCGTTCGCTGTAACACCGGCTGTATAAATAAGATTGCCTATTTTATACGCCTGGGAATACCAGCCGCCCGGCGCGGGTGCTCTTTCTGTGCTAATTCGAATTGCCTCCATAAGTCCTTCCTCTCTTATAAAAATATTTTTTATTATAAAGAATATTTTTTTGGCTCAATCGAAAAAATATTCTTTTATGTCTCCATCAACAGGCGTTGGTATATTTCGCTCATCTGCTCTACGGTTTTAAGCTCCACCCACTCGTCCTTCTGATGATAGCCTTCGCCATGCGGGCCAAGGCAAATGACGGGAATTCCCGCATCAATAACCCATCGGTTATTATCGGAAACGCCGGAACAATATGCGCTTTTCATCTTCCGCCCCGTCACTTCTTCAAAAATGTTCTTTACCCGTTCAAAGGGCTTCAAGTCCGGCGCAAGATCAAACGCATCATAGTAGGGCTGCTGCAGCTCGAATTCAAAGCGCGCCCGTAAACCGAGCCGTTCTACCAATTCCCGCATATCCCGCAATACTGTTTCCCGGGTCTCGGACGGTACTGTATGCTTGTTGATCAATATCTCGCAATACTCCGGCACCACTACGCCGTATTCCTTGAATCCACCTTCCATCTTCAGCGTCACATATTGTTGGCAGCCAAGCTTCGGGTGCTGACCAAGTGGCAGCCGATCAAGCGCCGCAAGAAACTTCGCGCCTTCCTCCACCGCGTTGATGCCCTTCTCCGGCTGGCTGCCGTGAGCGGCTATCCCGTAGACGCGAACTTTAATCAGCATCTTACCAACCGCGCCAATTACGGCATCCCATTCCGGCTCGGCGGCAATTCCGTAATCGGCCCTGATTCCCGAACGAATTAAAGCATCCACTCCTTTGGAATACGCTTCCTCATCACAGACAAAAGCAATAATTGCCTCTCCACGCATTTGCTCTCGTTGCGCTGCTGCGTTGCGAATCGCGACTAAAATAGCAGCAATTCCTCCTTTCATATCCGCCGCACCGCGTCCGTAAATCCTTCCATCGCGTTCAGTTGCTTTAAAAGGGTCTGTTCTCCATCCTTCTCCTGGTGCCACAGTATCCATATGCCCCGTGAGAAGGACAACCGGTCCAACCTTTTCTCCTTTGAGATGCGCAACTACATTTAACCGGTTTCCTTCAACAGGCTGAAGTTCAACGGAATCTACCCCGCACTGTCTTAGATAATCCGCTATATAAATGGCGATATCATGTTCATTTCCTGTCACAGACGGAATGGCAATTAATTTCTTCAGTATCTCTTTCAACTCACCTAATTTTGACATTTTCTTCTCCTATCCGTTCCCATTACCCACGCCGCGCAACTCATCCAGATAATTATAAAGAGTAAACTTTGAAATCCCCAAAAACTTGCAAATTCGTGTTCCAGACTTGGTAATTAATAGCGCCCCCTTTTCATCCAAAAAACGCAATGCACGCATTTTATCTTCCTTACTCATATCATCTGGAGCCTTCCCAATCAAACGAACGCTTTCCTGAAGCAAATATTCTAAAAGTTCAGATACATCATTAACAAATTTTTCTTCCTGCCCTTGTTCAATCATTGACAAATAGCCCAATGTCTTCTGCGCGGTCAAAATATCCGAGATATCAAAGTTAATGCACAGAGCGCCAATTTTTTCACCCTCATCGTTTGTCAAATACAGAGACGAAGAGCGCAGAGTCTTTCCATCCTTAGTCCTGGTCACATAATTATACTGGCTTGTTCCATCGGAACTACCTCGCATCACCTCAAGTCCAAGATTGCTTCCTGGATCCCCAACCTTTCGCCCAGATACATGCCCATTCTCTATGGCCACGATTGATTTGTCATATCCCTCCGACCAGTCATGCAGCACAATCTCACATTTATCACCAAACTGCCGTGCAATCAGCTTCATGATTGATTTCAGCAAATCGTTCTCTGAATTAATCGATTTCACATGCCCACTCCTTAACAATGTGGTGTAACGTACTTGCAACACTAAACTTTATAGTGGTATTGTACATTGATTGCTTTCGTTTTTCAAGAAATTCTTAAAAAAATTTTTAATAATTATCTGAAAAATTTTTTGTATATATTGCTAATAGTTTCTCGGGTAAACTCTTGCAAAGAAAAAACACGACCCAATTGATTGCGCAGCGGCGGGGCTGCGGGATGTTCCTTGCACTAAACACATGCCTATCAACGGTGCCAACAAGATGCATGCTGTTGTTGGTATACTCTCCCGCAACCACACTTGGACGTCACGGTCCTTCTTGATTGCGAGGCTGCCTCCTTGCTCTGATTTATGTCTCCTCATCCTTATCTCTGCATATTGGGCAAGGTGAATTATCTGTACAGATGATTCACCTTGCCTACTTTAATAGTTAATTCTTGGCAGTACTGTATCCCTTTACAGCATTTCCTACTTTTCTTGACATTTCTTTTCGCTCACTTTATACTGATAATAGGCTAAAGCCTAATCTCGCAACTTTCCGGTGAGGTTCACACCGTAAGTGTGACCTCAGGCATTCATGGACCCCGTAGGGCATTATGACCACCCCTGTACGCAGGATGCTCCATGAAGGTCGACAGTTTTTGGCGCTGTACCGGCAGCGCGGGTGTGTACCCTT